>ENA-UONZ01000025-UONZ01000025.1-human-gut-metagenome-genome-assembly--contig:-C93old-NODE-25-length-259314-cov-13.175955_pt1 | contig 259314 bp, 263 predicted proteins | sample MGYA00242468_ERZ724015 | MGnify/ENA metagenome assembly ERZ724015
AGCTATGTCTTCTTTTATGCGATTTTCAATTTGCGCAAGTTATTGTACATTATCTTTTGCTTTCTATCTGCCTGAGTATCTGATATTTACTTTTCGGGAGTTCAAGTCTATCCACAAAGGGAAAACGGCAATTTTACATCTGTGTTTTGGTACAGAGAAAAATCGCCGTTTGGGTAGCAAAAAAGCCCGATATAATCGGGCTTTTCGCGGGAGACATCTTTTTTGTCTCCACATTATGGTCGGAGCGGAGGGATTCGAACCCTCGGCCTCATGGACCCGAACCATGCGCGATACCAAGCTTCGCCACGCCCCGATTAAATCACAGCTTACTTATTATATGAATTTTCCGGGCAAATGTCAAGTGGTTTACAGGGCCTTCCGGCTAAAAAAATGACCGGGGGAAGGTTTGCGCCCGACGCTCCGTCATGGTATAATCAAAATGAATCAACAAATCTGCAGGGGAGGACGAGTGAATGCTGCACCTATGGATCGGACGGGCCGGGGCCGGAAAAACAGCCCGGGTGCTGGAGACCATCGAGAAAAACCGGCACGAGAGGAACCAGATCCTGATCGTCCCGGAGCATGTGTCCCACGAGGCGGAGGTGGAGCTGTGCCGCGCCCTGGGCGATACGGCCAGCCGCAATGCGGAGGTGCTGAGCCTGCGCAACCTTTCCGGCCGTGTGCTGGGAGAAGTAGGCGGGCTGGCAGATTTCACGCTGGACGGCGGCGGCAAGCTGCTCACCATGCGCATGGCGCTGCAGGAGGTGGGGAGCGGCCTGCGTGTGTTTGACAATCCCTCCCGTCGGGCGGCATTTCTGGAGCAGCTGGTGGCCCTGATGGACGAGTTGTATGCCTATGAGATCCCACCCCAGGAGCTGTATGCCCGGGTGCAGAATGCGCCGGGGCAGGGGGGGGATAAGCTGCGGGATATTGCCCTGCTGTACGCCGCTTACGATGCCCGCCTGCGTGCCGGAGGCCGGGACGCCCGTTCCCGGGTGCAGAAGCTGCGGGATGCCCTGCCGGACTCCTCCTACCTCCGGGGGAAAGACGTGTACTTCGACGGCTTTTCGTATTTTAATAAGGTGGAGGAGGGGATCCTTCTCACGGCGCTGCAGCAGGCCGGCAGCGTGACCGTGACTCTGCTGGGGGACAAGGCCCCATCGGAGATTTTTCAGAACGCCTATCGCCAGCGCCAGCGCCTTGTCCGCATGGCGCAGCAGGCCGGGCAGCGCTGCACCATGGACTTCATGGAGTCGGCGGAGGATACGCCTCTTGCCCATCTGGAGAAATATTTTTTCAGCGCCGCGTCTCCGGCGCGGCCGGGGGGGGGCAGCGCCGTGGCCCTGTATGAAGCCTCCACGGCTTACGCCGAGGTGGAGTATGTCTCCGCCCGGATCCGCCGGATGCTGACAGAGGGCTATCGCTGCCGTGACATCGCCGTCACCGCCCGGAATCTGGCGGAGTATGGCCCTGTGCTGGAGCATGTTTTTGCCCGGGATGGGATCCCCGTGTATATCAGCCGCCGCAGCGATATCCTGCGCAAGCCGCCGCTGCTGCTGGTTTTGGGAGCACTGGACGCGGCCACCGGCGGCTTTGAATATGAGGATATGTTCCGCTATCTGAAGACCGGCTTGGCGGGCATTGACCGCGGGGAGTGCGATATACTGGAAAATTATGTGATCCTTTGGGAGATCCGCGGCAGCATGTGGCTCCGGGACAACCCCTGGACGGCCAGTCCCGACGGCTACGGCGCCGAAGACACCCCGGAGCGCATGGAGCGTCTGGCGGAGATCAACGCCATCCGGGAAAAGGTGCGCCGCCCCCTGCTGCCGCTGTATGAGAACATGCGCAGCCCTTCGGCGGCCCGGGACAAGGCGGCGGCGCTCTACCAATTTGCCCGGCAGGCCGGGGTGCCGCAGCTCCTGCAGCAGGAGGCGGCCCACCTGCGGGAGTCCGGCCGGGTACAGACGGCGGAGGAGTACCGCCAGCTTTGGGAGATATTCTGCAATGTTCTGGATCAGTTTGCGGAAATTCTGGGGGACACCCCGCTCACCGGGGAGGAATTCTGCCGCATGCTGCGCCTGGTGCTGACCCAGTACAGCGTGGCTACCATACCGGCGGCCCTGGATCAGGTCCGGGTCAGCGAGATGACCCGCGCCGACCGCCGCACCGTTCGCGCGCTGTTTCTCCTGGGCTGCAACGATCACCTGCTGCCGCAGGTGGCGCCATCCGGCGGGATATTGGATCGCCGGGACCGGGCATTCCTGCAGGAGCAGGACTTGCCCCTTTCGGATGCCTCCTTTGACGAGCTGGATAATGAGCTGCAAAATATCTATTCCACCCTGACCCGCCCCACAGAGCTGCTCCATGTCAGCTATCCCACGGTTTCACTGGACGGCTCGGCGCTGCGCCCGGCCTTTGTGGTGGAGCGCATCCGCCGGCTTCTGCCGGATGTTTCCGTGCAGCGGGAGGACGGGCAGTACCGCTTCACGGTCCCCGCCACCGCTCTGGAGGCTGCGGGCCGGTATCCCCATAGCGATCTGGCAGCGTTTTTCCGCGCCGATGCGTCCGGCAGCCGCGTGCTGGATGCCATACAGCGCGCCCGGCTCTTGGAGCGCGGCCGACTGTCTCCTGCAGCGGTGCGGGCGCTCTATGGCACCCAGGTGCAGATGTCCGCCTCCCGGATGGACCGCATGAAAAGCTGTCATTTCGGCTACTTCATGGAGTACGGCCTCCAGGCCAAGGAGCGCAAGAGCGCGGGCTTTCAGGCCCCGGAGATCGGCACCTTCCTCCACTATCTGCTGGAAAAAGTCCTCCGGGCGGTCCGGGACAAGGGCGGGTTCGACTGCGTTGCCCAGCCGGAGCTGGATGCGCTGGTGCAGCGGTATATCCGGGAATACGCCGATACAAGGATCGATCATTACAGCGAAAAGAGTGCCCGCTTCCGCTACCTTTTTGAGCGTCTGCAGAAGACGGCCTGTGCCATCGTCAATAACGTGGCCGATGAGATGCGCCAGTCGGATTTCAAGCTCCTGGCCTTTGAGCTGAGCTTCGGCGGCCGGGATGCGGATCTGCCCGCCCTGTCCGTTGCGCAGGGGGATATTTCCCTGCGCCTGGTGGGCAAGGTGGACCGGGTGGACGGCTGGGTCAGGGATGGCAAGCTGTACCTGCGGGTGGTGGACTATAAAACGGGAAAAAAGTCCTTCGATCTCTCTGAGGTGCAGTACGGCCTGGGCATCCAGATGCTGCTGTATCTCTTCGCCCTGGAGCGGGAAGGGGAGCAGCACTTCGGTATGCCCGTGGTGCCGGCGGGGGTTCTTTACCTGCCCGCCCGGGATGTCATTGTGTCCGAAAAGCGGGGGGCCTCAGCGGAGCTGATAGCCTCCGATATTCAGAAGGAGCTGCGCCGCAGCGGATTGGTGCTGGAGGATGCCGGGGTACTGCAGGCCATGGAGCACAGCGCCCTGGAAAAGCCGGTCTACCTGCCTATTTCCGTAAAAAATGACGGCACCGTCACCGACGGCGTGGCCTCGGCCTATCAGCTGGGCCGCCTGGGAAAATACACGGAGCATCTGCTGCGGCAGATCGCCGGTGAGCTGGCCCGGGGCAATGTGGACGCCGACCCCATCCGCCACGGGCAGCAGGATGCCTGCCAGTGGTGCGCCTATACCTCTGCCTGCTATTTCCGGGACGGGGTGGGTACGGATCGCCGCCGCTATGTAAAGAGCACCACTCCGGCAGAATTCTGGCAGAGCATAGAGAACGAACTGGAAAAGGAGGCGCGTCATGAGTGATATTCAGCTGACCCGAGAGCAGCAGCAGGCGGTGACGGATCGGGGCGGCAGCCTGCTGGTGTCGGCGGCTGCCGGCTCCGGCAAGACCAAGGTGCTGGTGGAGCGCCTGTTTCGCCGGGTGCAGGAGGAGAACTGCGCCATCGACGACTTCCTCATCATCACCTATACCCGGGCCGCCGCCGCGGAGCTGCGGGGCAAGATCGCCAGGGAGCTTTCCCAGCGTGTGGCGCAGCAGCCGGAGGACGAGCATCTGCGCCGCCAGCTTTTCCGGGTGTACCAGGCGGATATCAAGACCGTGGATGCCTTCTGCGGCAGTCTCCTGCGGGAGCATATCCACCTGCTGCCCCCGGTAAACGGCCGAAGCCTCACCCCGGACTACCGTCTGCTGGATGAGCAGGAGGGGGCCCTGCTGCGTACCCGCGTGCTGGATCGGGTCATGGACAGATTCTATGAGCAGCTGGAGCAGGGCGATGAGAATGCCGCTCTTCTGGCCCAGACCCTGGGGGCTGGCCGGGATGACAGCCGCCTGACGGCCCTGGTGCTGGACCTGCATGCCAAGCTGCAGAGCCAGGCCCACCCGCTGCGGTGGCTGGCGGAGACCCGCAGATTCTGGCAGGCGGTGCCGGATCAGCTGGCGGATACACCCTTTGGGGAGATCCTTTTGTCCGATCTTGTCCGTTGGTCGGAGTTCTGGAGCCGCCGCCTGTCCCGGGCGGTGGAGGAGATGGCTTCCTGTCCCGTGGTGGAAGCCGCTTACGGCCCGGCCTTTTTGGCCGTGAGCCGGGCCCTGCATGACCTGCCCCGGGCGGCCTCCTCCGGCTGGGACGCCGTGGCAGAGATCGACCTGACCTTCCCCAAGCTGAGGCCCGTCCGGGGAGAGGAGAACGAGGCGTGCAAAAAGCAGATGCAGGATCTGAAGAAGAAGTACCAGACGGAGATGAGCGCCGTCTGCGAGCCGTTTCTCACCTCCCAGGCGGAGCATCTGCTGGACCTGCACGTCATGGCCCCGGCCATGCTGGCTCTGCTGGACCTGACGGCGGATTTTATCCGGGATTTTCAGCAGGAGAAGGTCCGGCGCAACGCGGCCGATTTTTCCGATCAGGAGCATTACGCCGTGGATCTGCTTGTCAGTGCCGACGGCAGCCCCACAGACCTGGCCCGGCAGATCTCTCAGCAGTATCTGGAGATCATGGTGGACGAATATCAGGATACCAACGACGTGCAGAACTGCATATTTGATGCCATTTCCCGTAAAGGGGAAAACCTTTTCACCGTAGGAGATGTCAAGCAAAGCATCTATCGCTTCCGCCTGGCCCAGCCGGAGATCTTTCTGGAGAAGTACCTGCGCTACTGCCATGCCGATTCCGCCGCCCCTGGCCAGGCCCGCAAGATATTGCTCAAGCGCAATTTTCGCTCCCGGCCGGAGGTGCTGGAGGCAACCAATTTCATTTTCCGCAATATCCTCTCCCGCCAGATGGGGGAGATGGAGTACGGCCCGGAGGAGCAGCTGTATCCTGGGGCAGACTCCTATCTCCCGGCGCCGGGCCGGGAAACAGAGCTGCACCTTGTCAGCGTGGAGAACACGGAGGACGAGGCCTTTGACCGCGGCCGGGTGGAGGCCGACTTTGTGGCGGGTCTTGTCCGCCGGCTGCTAGACGAGGAGTATCCCGTGCAGGGAGCGGACGGTCAGCTCCGCCCTGTGCAGCCGGAGGATATCGTCCTGCTCATGCGCTCGCCCAAGAGCCGCATGGCGGACTTCGGCGCGGCCCTGAGCCGCTGCGGCATCCCCTATTCCGGGGGCGAGAGGGAGTCGTTTTTCCAGACCCTGGAGATATCTACCGTCTATTCTCTCCTGCAGATCATCGATAATCCCCGCCAGGATGTGCCCCTCATTGCGGTGCTCCGCTCCCCGCTGTATGGCTTCACGCCGGATCTGCTGGCGGCCATCCGGGGCTGTGCCAGGGGTGATTTCTTCGCGGCCTGCTGCGCCTGCGAGGAGGAGCCTGTGCAGGCCTTTGTGCGGCAGCTCCGGGAGCTGCGCGACCTGGCGGCGGAGCTGCCTGCGGATCAGCTCCTGTGGCAGGTCTATGACCGTCTGCACATTCTGGGGGTCTTTGGGGCCATGGAGGATGGGGAGCTGCGCCGCAGCCGCCTGCTGAACCTGTGCCGCTATGCAGAGGATCTGGCCGCCGCCGGGCGGATCACCGTTTTCGAGCTGGCTGACTACCTCCGGGGCCTTATGGCCCGGGGCAAAGAGCCGCAGATTTCCTCTGAGCAGAGCGCCGGCGGTGTGGAAATTATGAGCATTCACCGCTCCAAGGGCCTTGAGTTCCCGGTGGTAATCCTGTGCGATCTGAACCGGGAGTTCAACCGCGAGGATATGAAAAGTCCTGTTCTGGTGCATTCCCGGCTGGGCCTGGGCACGGAACGGGTGGATCCCCAGCTGCGTGTGCGCTATCCCACTGTTTCCAAAACGGCACTGGCCCGGGAGATGGAGCGGGAGATGCTCTCCGAGGAAATGCGCCTTCTCTATGTGGCCATGACCCGCGCCAAGGAGAAGCTGATCCTGGTGGACTGCATGAAGCGCGCCCGGTCCCATGTGGGCAGGCTCATTTCTCTCACGGAGCTGCCCGTGCCGCCGCAGGTGGTGCGCGGGGCCAAAAGCATGGGGGACTGGGTGCTGCAGGCTCTTTTGTGCAGCACGGAGGCCGGCGCCATCCATGTGTGGGCCGGTGCGCAGCCTTCGGTGCGCCAGAGCGCCCCGGGCTGGCGGGTATACCTCCATGAAAATCCCCTCGCCGTCATCCCGGCAGGGAGGAAGGTGCCGGAGACGGATGAGCAGCCGCCCTTTTATCCCGAGCAGCTTCAGGGGGAATACGCCCATCTGACAGCCTCCACTGTCCCCACTAAGATTACCGCCACCCAACTCAAGGGCCGGGAGCTGGACCAGCAGATTGCAGAGGGAACGGTCCAGAGCCGTCCCGTCCAGGAGGAGTTCGCCGTCCCCGCCTTTCTGCGGGAACAGCAGGGGCTCACAGCGGCGGAGCGGGGCACAGCCATGCACCTTGTGATGCAGTACCTGCCCTTTGATACACCGGATACCCCTGCTGCCGTGGAAAAATTTGTCAGGGAGCTCACCGACCGCCGCTTGCTCACCCCGGAACAGGCTGCAAGTATAAATACCTTACAGATCGTGAATTTCCTGCGTTCCGCTCTATGTGCACAGCTGAAAAATGCCTTGCAGGTCTGGCGGGAGTTTCGCTTTGCCCTGTTGGTGCCTGCTACGGTGTATGATGCCCGGGCAGAGGGGGAGGAGATGATGCTCCAGGGCGTTGCCGATGTGTGCTATTGGACGGAGCAGGGCCTGGTGGTGGCGGATTTCAAGACGGATCATATCCGTCCCGGCCAGGAGAGCGCCCGTGCAGAGCAATACCGCGCCCAGCTCTGGGCGTATAGTCAGGCTCTGAGCCGCGTTCTGGAGGAGCCGGTGTGCCGCCGGGTGCTGTATTTCTTCTCTACCGGCGCGGAGGTCGAGCTGTAGGACGGACTGTGATTTTTGGATAGACTTTGCATCGGAAACTATTGACTTTGTCCGTCCCACTGTATATAATAAGGATGAGCCAAGGCTCTGAAAAAGTGAATAGAGTCCGAGGATGCTGTGTGGCTGTCTGCCGCAAAGGCCCCGATAGGGTCAGGAGACAGTTCAGAAGGAAAGGGGTTCGAAACCCCACGCGAACGGCACTGTGGGCGCAAGGATGCACCGAAGCGGCGTGAGCCGTGGGACGAAAGTCCGCCATTGGGAGAGATTCCGAGAAGGTAGGCTGCAGACGTAGGGCATAAGCCCTGTGGCGCGAGTCAGGAGAATTGCACGGGGGAGGACTGAGACACAGCGGGCGCTTTCTTCGTTGTGATGCCGAATGGACGATATGCGCTGAAATTCCCGCTGCGGGGGTTTCAGCGTTTTTCCTTGTAAGCGCCATGAAACACATCAAGCCGGCGGGGTGGAAGAGGACCAGCAGACCTCTTCTGCCCTGCTTTCCATAACTTTCCATAAAAGGAGAATCGCATTATGCACATCAATTGGTTTAAGGACGAAAATCACCTGGTTTACATGAACGGTGCTACCCAGCTTGCCCAGCTGGAGCGGACGCTGCGTTTCCCCGGGCTGGAGGAGGCAGCCAATGAGCTGCGCCTGCATCCCACAGCGGAGGGCTTCACCATCAAAGGCCCCCGGCGTACCAGCGGACGTCTGTTTATTCCGGATCTGACCTTTGGCGAGCATATTGAAATGGGGGAGAACATTTTCTTCTACATGGGCGAGATGCAGGAGTGCTATGTGATTTATTGGCCGGATGAGCCGATCACCAAGTGATTCCTGCCGCACTTCTATAAATGATAAACCCGAACCGGCCGGAGCATATAGCTCCAGCCGGTTCGTTTACTTTCCTGTATCTGCTTCCGGGGTATTTTTCCCGGGAAAGAATTGATTTTCCGCCGCCTGTGATTTATAATAAGCTATGTATACGCAATAGATTTGCAGGAGGGATCCGATCATGAATGAATATCGCAAGGAAATCATGCGTCAGGTCTACCTCACGATCCTGCCCGCCCGGAAATTCAAGACCAATTGTTTTTCCGCGCAGTTTGTCACAGCATTGGATCGGAGCACGGCCTCTTATAATGCACTGCTTCCCTCGGTTTTGAACCGGGGCACCATGCGCTGCCCGGACATGGAGTCGCTGTCCGCCGCCATGGATACGCTCTACGGCACCACCGTCAGCGCTACCGTCCGCAAAAACGGGGAGCGCCAGTGCGTGGGCTTTGTGGCCAGCTGCATCGACGACCGCTTTGCCCTGGGCGGAGAGAAGCTTCTTGAGCCCATGGCCCAGCTGGTGGGGGAGCTGTTTTTGGACCCCGTGACCCACGGCGGGCGCTATCTGAAGGAGTATGTGGACAGCGAAAAGGTGAACCTCATCGACAGCATCCGTGCCATCCGCAACGACAAGCGCGACTGGGCCAATCTCCGGCTGCTGCAGGAGATGTGCGCCGATGAGCCTTACGGCGTCAGCCGCCTGGGGGATGAGGAGTCGGTGCAGAAGATCACCACCCACACCCTCTACCGCCACAGCCAGCAGCTGATGTCCTCCGCCCGGCTGGAGCTGCTATACTGCGGCAGCGCCGAGATCCCCCGGGTGGAGGAAGCGGTGCTGCAGGCATTTGCGGCCCTGCCCCGGGGGCAGATGGAGGAGCTGCCGCCCATGCGGACCTTCCCCGCCCCCGAAACGCCCCGCTATGTCACCGAGGAGATGGACGTCACCCAGGGTAAGCTCTCCATGGGCTTCCGCTGCGGCAGCGACGATGTACCCGCCATGATCCTGGCCAACCTGATCTTCGGCGGCTCCAGTAATTCCAAGCTCTTCCTCAACGTCCGGGAGAAGCTGTCCCTGTGCTACTATGCCTCCAGCTCCTATGCCCGGTCGAAGAAGCTGCTCACCGTGTCCTCCGGTATCGAGACCAAGGACTATGACCGCACTTTGGAGGAGATTTTGCACCAGCTCCGCCAGGTGCAGCAGGGCCAGTGGGAGCCCTGGGAGCTGGAGGGTGCCAGGAGCACCGCCCTGAACTCTCTGCGCTCCGTGGGGGACTCCCAGAGCGCCCTGGAGAATTTCTATATGAGCCGCGCCGCGGTGGACCAGCAGGAAACGCCGGAGGAGCTGATGCAGAGTCTTTCCGCCGTCACGCCGGAGCGCATCTGCGCGGCGGCCCAGAGTATCCGGCTTGACACCGTATATTTCCTGCGCGGAAAGGAGGCAGCACAATGAAGGAAATGGCCTATCACCGCATCGGGGAGACTGCCGTTTGGAAGACCCTGCCCAACGGCCTGCCGGTCTGCGTCATCCGCAAGCCGGGCTATACCCGCAAATACGCCTTTTTTGCCACCCGTTACGGCGGCATGGACCTGCGCTTTCAGTTAAATGGTCAGTGGCTGGATACCCCGGCGGGTATCGCTCATTATTTGGAGCATAAGATGTTTGATACCGAGGACGGCAACGCCCTGCAGGAGCTGGCGAAAAACGGTGCCGAGCCCAATGCCTTCACCTCCAACGCCATGACCGGCTATTATTTCGACTCCACCGAGCATTTTGAGGAGAATCTGCGCATCCTCCTGTCTTTCGTGTCCATTCCTTATTTCACCGACGAGAGCGTGGAGAAGGAGCAGGGCATCATCGGCCAGGAGATCGGCATGATCGAGGATAATCCCGAGTGGCAGGTGTATAAGCGCCTTATGCAGGCCCTTTACCATACCAGCCCCGCCCGTGTCAGCGTGGCCGGCTCCGTAGAGAGCATCAGCCACATCACCGCCCGGACGCTCTATGACTGCCACAAGGCCTTCTATACCCCCGCCAATATGTGCCTGGTGGCCGTGGGCGATCTGGATCCGGAGTCCGTGTTAGCCCTGGCGGAGGAGGTGCTGCCCCGTGAGAGCGGCCCCGCCATCCCCCGGGACTATGGAACGGAGACGGATCTCACCCCCTTGGAGGCGGAGACCTCCTGCCAGATGGAGATCGCCATGCCCACCTTCCTTCTGGGCTTCAAGTGCCCGCCCATGAGCGGCGGCCAGGAGCAGATGCGCCGTACCCTCATCGGGGAGCTGGCCTGCGATGTGCTCCTGGGTGATTCCAGCCCCCTGTATGCCAAGCTTTACAGCCAGGGCCTGATCAATGGCACCTTCGGCTATAGCTTTGACACCCTTCCCGGCGTGGCCTACGCCTACATCGGCGGGGACAGCAACGATCCCCACGCCGTGGCGGAGGAGGTGCTGCAGGAGGCCCGGCGTCTTCTGCGGGACGGCATCGACCCGGACTACTTTGCCCGCATTCTTCGGGCCAACTACGGCTCCACCCTCAAGAGCCTCAATTCCTTTGAGTCCGTAGCCGTCTCCCTGGTGGAGGGCTGCTTTGAGGGGTATGACCCCATGCTTTTCCCGGAGATGTTTGACTCTATCACCCGGGAGGATCTGCTGGCCTTCATCCGGGAGAACCTGTGCCGGGAGCATATGGCCCTGTCTATCGTCTATCCGAAGGAGTGAAATCATGACCACTGATATGAATGATATGATCCTGACCGACAGCCCCATCCGTTTTCCGGGGCTTTTCGGCGACTGGACCTTTACCGCCAGCTCCAAGGCTATCAATGTGGGCCACGGGGTCTATTGGTACGGCATCCTCATTGCTCTGGGCCTGCTGCTGGCGGTGCTGCTGTGCATGAAGGAGCGCAAAAAGTACGGCATCAGCGAGGATAATCTCTATGACGGCGTGCTCTGGGGCATTCCTGTGGGCATCGTGGGTGCCCGGGTGTACTATGTCCTGTTCTATCTGGACCGCTTTCGGGATGCCTCCGGCCAATTTGACTGGGGCAGCGCCGTGGCCTTCTGGGATGGCGGCCTGGCCATTTACGGAACGGTCATCGCCGTGATTGTCCTGGCCGTCTGCCTTTCCCGGCGCAGTGGAAAGCGGGGCTTTAAATTCTTTGCCATGACGGATCTGGTGGTCATGGGCCTGCTGGTGGGGCAGATTGTGGGCCGCTGGGGCAACTTTATGAACCGGGAGGCCTTCGGATCCGAGACCACCTCCCTTTTTCGTATGCAGCTCACTACCAAGGCGGGCCAGCTCATTGAGGTGCACCCCACCTTCCTGTATGAGAGTGTGTGGAACCTGGTGGGCCTGCTGCTTTTGCTGTTCGTTGTCTCCAGACACCGGAAGTTTGACGGGGAGAACACCTGGTTTTACTTCCTCTGGTACGGCATCGGACGCTTCTGGGTGGAGGGTCTGCGCACGGACAGTCTGTATCTGTTTGACTGGCAGCTTTTCGGCCAGCCCATCCGGGTCTCTCAGGCCCTCAGCGCCGTCATGGTGCTGGTGAGCATTTTCATGTTGATCTGGAATCTCAAGGTGCATCCTCACAAGCCCGAGGAGCTGTATGTGAACCAGGTGGCCGCCCGGGAACAGGCGGAGCAGAACGAAAAAGTACAGGAGGAATAATATGAGTGCTGTGGTCATGGACGGTAAGGCCCTTGCCGCAGAGATAAAGCAGGCTCTCCGGAAACGATGCGCCGCCCTGTCCCGGCCGCCCCGGCTGGCGGTGGTGCTGGTGGGGGACGATCCCGCCTCGGCGGTATATGTGCGCAATAAGGAGCAGGACTGCGCCCAGTGCGGCATCTCCTGCGCCGATCACCGTCTCCCGGCGGATACCTCCCAGCAGGAGCTTTTGGCTCTGGTGGCGGAGCTCAACCGGGATAAGACCGTCGACGGAATCCTGGTGCAGCTGCCCCTGCCCGCCCATCTGGACGCGGGACAGGTGCTCCGGGCTATCGACCCGGAGAAGGATGTGGATGCCTTCCATTCGGAGAATGTGGGCCGCCTGCATTTAGGCCAGCCCCGATATCTCCCCTGCACCCCGGCGGGGATCATGGCCCTTCTGAAAAAATACGGAATTGACCCGGCGGGCAAGCACTGCGTGGTGGTGGGCCGCAGCAATATCGTGGGCAAGCCCATGGCGGCCCTGCTTCTGCAGGCGGATGCCACCGTCACCGTCTGCCACAGCAGGACTCCGGATCTGCATGAGCAGTGCCTGCGTGCGGATATTCTGGTCAGTGCCGCAGGCCGCCGGGGCCTGATCACGGCGGACATGGTGAAAGAGGGAGCCGTGGTGGTGGATGTCGCCATGAATCGGGCCCCGGACGGCAAGCTCTGCGGGGATGTGGACTATGCCGCCGTGGCGGAGAAAGCGGGCTATATCACCCCGGTTCCCGGTGGCGTGGGCCCCATGACCCGGGCTATGCTCATGGAGAACACCTATCGGGCGGCCCTGGGCCGTCAGGACGGATGAGAGGAGGGCGTTCTATGCGTTCCGATATTGAGATTGCCCAGAGCTGCACCCTGCAGCCCATTTCCCGCGTGGCGGAGAAGCTGGGGCTGGGGGAGGAGCATTTGGAGCATTACGGCAGATATATAGCCAAGCTGCGCCTGCCTCCGGACCTGATGGGCCGGAAGCGGGGCAAGCTGATTTTAGTCACCGCCACCAACCCCACCACGGCCGGAGAGGGCAAGACCACCACTAGCATCGGCCTGGCGGATGCCCTGAACCGGATGGGGAAGAAGGCGGTGCTGGCCCTGCGGGAGCCGTCCCTCGGGCCGGTGTTCGGCCTGAAGGGGGGCGCCGCCGGGGGCGGATATTCCCAGATCGTCCCCATGGAGGACATCAACCTTCATTTCACCGGGGATTTCCACGCCATAGGCGCGGCCAATAATCTCCTGGCTGCCATGGTGGATAACCATATTTATCAGGGCAATGAGCTGGGGATAGACCGGGTGGTCTGGCGGCGCTGCGTGGATATGAATGACCGGCAGCTCCGGGCTTTGCTGACTGGTGTAGGGGGCGGCATCAACGGCGTTCCCCGCTCCGAGCATTTTGACATCACTGTGGCCACGGAGACCATGGCCGTTTTCTGCATGGCGGAGGATCTGGCGGATCTGAAGGAGCGACTGGGCCGCATGATCGTGGGTTACACCCGATCCGGAGAGCCCGTCACCGCCCATGACCTGAAAGCCGAGGGCGCCATGACGGCACTTTTGAAGCAGGCCATGCTGCCCAATCTGGTGCAGACGCTGGAGGGAACGCCCGCCATCGTCCACGGCGGCCCCTTTGCCAACATCGCCCACGGCTGCAACAGCGTGGCTGCCACCCGGGCGGCCCTGCACCTGGGGGAGTACTGCATCACCGAGGCCGGCTTCGGCGCGGATCTGGGTGCGGAAAAATTTTTGGATATCAAGTGCCGGGCGGCGGGCCTTGTGCCCGACGCGGCGGTGGTGGTGGCCACCGTCCGGGCGTTGAAGCTCCACGGCGGTGCATCGGGCGATTTAAGTCGGGAGGATATGGACGCCCTCAAAAAAGGACTGCCCAACCTGCTGCACCATATTCGGACACTGCGGACGGTCTATGGTCTGCCGGTGGTGGTGGCGCTGAATCAGTTTGCCGGAGACACAGAGGCGGAGATCGAATTGGTGGAAAATGCCTGCCGGGAGTACGGCGCGCCGGTGGCCCTGTCCCAGGTGTGGGAAAAAGGTGGGGCCGGCGGCCTTGCTGTAGCCGAAAAAGTAGTCCAATTGGTAGGGGAAAGTGTAGCCAAAACGGATGGGTTCCGCTTCGCCTATGCTCTGGAGCTGCCCCTGACGGAGAAGCTCCGGGCCGTGACAAAACAGGTCTATGGCGGCGCGGATGTGGCCCTGACCCGCCAGGCGGAGGAGGAGCTGCAGGAGCTGGAGCGCCTTGGCTTCGGCGGTCTTCCGGTGTGCATAGCCAAGACCCAGTACAGTCTCTCGGATGACCCGGAAAAGCTGGGCGCGCCGCAGAATTTTACCGTTACGATCCGCTCGCTCCGGGTCTGCGCCGGCGCCGGATTCGTGGTGGCCATGGCCGGAGATATCCTGACCATGCCGGGCCTGCCCAAGCATCCGGCGGCGGAAAAAATCGATGTCACCCAGCAGGGGAACATCGTAGGATTGTTTTAAAAAAGTTCTATAAAAAACATATACCTCCGAAAAACACGCGTTTTTCGGAGATATATGTTTTCATATCAAAATTGTTCCCTGGCAGGTACTCAGCGCAGAAGCGTGCCGATGCCCACCAGTATGCAGCCCAGCAGGAAGAACAGAAGCAGCAGTGCGGCGGCATTCCGCAGGAATTTTTTCCACCCCAGGGATGCCAGATCCATAAACGGATAGGGGTACAGAAGCCCCGTGTGGCCGATGGGCTTGCCGCTCCTGGCCCGCAGCAGGGCAAAGGCGGTGTAGGCCAGCGGCAGCAGCAGCCACCACACGGCGCACATAAGGGACAGACCCGTCTTATCGGCCAGCAGCAGCCACTGGAGCACCACCAGCAGCGGCGTCAGATAATGCACGCAGATGTTGCCGAAATTGCCGCCGAAGTCCGCGAACCGCAAGCCTTTTCGCTTTTCATATGGCACCAGCACGAACTGGTAGATCAGGTGCGTGACCCAGATATACAGCGCCATGGCGCAGGACAGGCGCACATCGGTCAATACCGCCCACAAATGCCCACGGGGGGCGAAGCCGGCGCAAAAAAGCAGCAGCTCATATATCGTAATGACCAGATTGCTCTGGTTTGTGTAAAAGCAGAACATACCTGCCCGGATACGCCCTCGGGGAATCAGCTGCGAATGCAGCAGCAGCCCGGCGGTATTGAGAAGAAAGAGAAAAAGTGCTGAGATCTGTAAACCGGACACGCCGTTTCCTCCTTGCGAATCTTATATTTGATGGGTGGCACAGTCCACCTTGCCGTCTGCGATGGTGATAACGCCATAGGTGCAGGGGGAGCCGCGGCCGATGGAGCCGGGGTTCATCACCCACAGTGTCCCGTCATAGTCTACCAGGGGACGGTGGGTATGGCCAAAGAGCAAAATCTGTGCACCGGTCTCCCTGGCGGCACAGATGGCTGATATGGTGCCTACCTTTACATGCCTTGTGTGGCCATGCATCATCAGGATTTTTATCCCCTCATATTCCGTGAGGATTTCGGGGGTATCCACCGGGTTGTGGTCACAGTTTCCCGGCACATTCTGCATGGGGATATGGGGAAAGCGGTGGTGCAGCTTTTCGGCATCCCGCTGGTAATCGCCCAGATGTAAGATGACCTGGGGCTGGGCCTGCTCCACGCTCTGCACCATATGATCGATATTCCCGTGGGAATCAGATAAAACCAAAATTCGCATATTCAACCTCGGCATCAATAGTTTACTCTGATTATACCAGCTGACGGTTGAAAATTCAATATTATCCGGCTACAATAGAGGGGAGAAAGGGGAGTGGCAGCGTGTACGAGAGCATTGTGAGGATTGATCTGCACGGAAAAAACGCATATCAGGCCCGGATCGCCGTGGAAACCGCCCTTCGGCGGGCCAGGAGCGGCGTTTACCGTATCCGCTGTATCCATGGGTATCATGGCGGAACGGCCCTGCGGGATATGATCCGGGCGGAGTACGCGGGGCATCCCCGGGTGATCCGGCTGGAGCGGAGTACCGACGGAGGCACCACCGATCTTGTCCTGCGGGAATAATACCATTGAAAATCCATCGCTGGCAGGTGCAAAACCGTATCTGCCTTTGTTGATAGACGGTAGGAGGAAACATGGAAAAGAATACACTGACCATTGCACAGATCCAGATGCAGGTGACGCGGAGCAAGGAGGAGAATATCCGCAGAGCCTGCCGCCTGATTCGCCAGGCGGCAGGGCAGGGAGCGGAGCTGGCAGTCCTGCCGGAGATGTTCTGCTGTCCCTATGAAAACAGCGCCTTCCGCCCCTATGGCGAGGCTTTGGGCGGCCCTGCCCAGCAGGCGATTTCGGCCCTGGCCCGGGAGCTGGGGCTATGGATCATCGCAGGCTCTGTGCCAGAGCTGGAGGACGGGCGTGTGTACAACACCTCCTTTGTATACGACAGCGCCGGCCGTCAGGCGGCGCGGCACCGCAAGATGCACCTGTTTGACATCGATGTGGAGGGGGGCCAGAGCTTTCGGGAATCGGACACCCTGTCCCCGGGCAGGGACATCACGGTGTTCGACACGCCCTGGGGAAAAATGGGCCTGTGCATCTGCTTTGACCTGAGATTTGAAGAGCTGGCAAGGATCATGACTTTACAGGGGGTAAAGGCGATCTTTGTGCCGGCGGCCTTCAACATGACCACGGGCCCGGCCCACTGGGAGCTGCTGTTCCGCCAGAGAGCGGTGGACAATCAGCTTTTCACCATCGGGACATCTCCGGCCCGCGCGGAAGGGGAGAGCTATGTGGCCTGGGGCCACTCCATCGTCTGCGATCCCTGGGGGAGCGTCCTGCACCAGTGTGGGGCGGGGGAGGAGGTGACTGTCACAACGCTGCAGCTGGACAGGATCCAGGCGGTGCGGCGGCAGCTGCCCATTCTCTCGGCCCGGCGTGAAGATGTATATTCCATTGAGCCAAAGTGAGGAGAAGTCTGTTACATTTATACCTTGCGGCGGTTTCTGACAGATGGTATAATTAAAGAAGAAATAAGCTCTGAAAGGGAGGAGTCACATATGAAGAAATATACGGATATGACTGTACAGGAGCGCAAGGCGGAGTATGCCTCCGTTCTGGCGGCCTATGAAAAGCAGAAGGACATGGGCCTGCAGCTGAATATGGCCCGGGGCAAGCCCAGCCGGCAGCAGCTGGACATGGTTACGGAGATGAGCGGCATTCTGGTAAAGCCGGAGGACTTTATTTCTGACGGCATCGACAGCCGCAACTATGGCAATGTGGACGGTCTGCCCGCCGCCAAGGCCCTGTTTGCCGACATTCTGGGCTGTAAGCCAGAGCAGTGCTTCGTGGGCGGTAATGCCAGCCTGCAGCTCATGTACGACGCCATTGCCAAGGCCTATACCAACGGTCTGCTCCACTCGGAAAAGCCCTGGTGCAAGCTGGATACCGTGAAGTGGCTCTGCCCGGCCCCCGGGTATGACCGGCATTTTAAGGTCACGGAGTCTTTCGGATTTGAACTGATCACCGTTCCCATGACCGAAAACGGCCCCGATATGGACGCGGTGGAGGAGCTGATCAAGGATCCCGCAGTCAAGGGCATGTGGAACGTGCCCAAGTATGCAAACCCGGAGGGGATCATCTACTCCGACGAGGTGATTCACCGTCTCGCCGCCATGAAGCCCGCTGCGCCGGATTTCATGCTCATGTGGGACAATGCGTACTGCATCCATGAGTTCGAGGGGGAGTTTGTGCCCTTTGAGGACATCCTGTCCCTTTGCGAAGAGAGCGGAAACGCCGACATGATTTATGAATTTGCCTCCACCAGCAAGGTGACCTTCCCCGGCGCCGGTGTGGCGGTCATGGCCACCAGCGAGGCGAATCTGGCCTATTTCAACAAGCTGATCAATATACAGACCATCGGCTTTGACAAGATCAACCAGCTCCGGCATGTGAAATATTTGCAGAACAAAGAGCATACCCTGGCACTGATGCAGCGTCACGCGGCCATCCTGCGGCCCAAGTTCCACGCTGTGCTGGATGCGCTGGAGCAGGAGATCGCGCCCCTGGGCATCGGAGCGTGGAAGCGTCCCACCGGCGGGTATTTCGTGTCCTATGACGCTATGCCCGGAACGGCCAAACGGGCGCTGGCGCTGTGCAAGGAAGCGGGCGTCACCATGACCGGTGCAGGCGCTACCTTCCCCTATGGCAAGGATCCGCAGGACTCCAACATCCGCATTGCCCCGTCCCTGCCCCCGGTGGAGGAGCTGCAGCAGGCCATCGCCGTCTTCTGCAACTGCGTGAAGCTGGCTGCCCTGGAGAAGTTGGGCGTATGAGATGGATTGTAGCGTCTGATATCCACGGCAGCGCCACCGCCTGCCGCCGTGTGCTGGAGGCATTTGAACGGGAAAAGGCGGACAAACTGCTGCTATTGGGGGATCTTCTGTACCATGGCCCGCGCAATCCGCTGCCGGAGGGGCACGATCCAAAGGCGTGCATCCATATGCTGAATGAGTATCGGGATCACATCGCCGCTGTGCGGGGCAATTGTGAGGCGGCGGTGGACCAGATGGTACTGCAGTTCCCGGTGCTGGCAGAGTACATGCTCCTGCAGCTGGGACCGAAGCTGATTTTTGCCACCCATGGTGATGTATATAACCCGGATAATCTGCCGCCGCTGGCCAAGGGCGGTATCCTGCTCACCGGCCACACCCATGTACCGGCCTGCGATGTATATCCGGATTTTGTGTATCTTAATCCCGGTTCTGTTTCGCTGCCAAAGGATGAACAGCGGCGGCAGGGCTACATTCTGATGGATGATGAGGGTGCGGTGTTCAGGGAGCTGGACGGCACGGAGTACCACCGGTATTCGTTTTAAGGCGGGACAGGGCACCTGAAAGGAGCAACAGGGGGAGGTTATCAAACCTCCCCCTGTTTTATGAAAGAAAAGAAGCGGCAAAGTATCTATTGATACTTTGCCGCTTTTGGCGCAGAAGGAGGGAGTCGAACCCTCGCGCGGGTTTTTAAACCGCCTACTCCCTTAGCAGGGGAGCCCCTTCGGCCACTTGGGTACTTCTGCAAAACTTATAGAGTGCGATCTGGCGGAGAGAGTGGGATTCGAACCCACGGATGCTTTCACATCGCCGGTTTTCAAGACCGGTGCTTTCGACCACTCAGCCATCTCTCCGTGTGTGAAAGCATGCTCAACTCAAACGCAAGTGTTATTTTACCATAGGGGGATTTATTTGTCAATAAAAAAGCAGAAAAAGAAAAGGTGCATTTTTCGAAAAAATGTGTTGACATTTGGTGTGCACAGTGGTATTATAAACAAGCTGATTCGTTTGAGGCAGCTCAAAAAATAAATATCCGGGTGTGGCGAAGTTTGGTATCGCGCTTGAATGGGGTTCAAGAGGCCTCGAGTTCGAATCTCGACACTCGGACCAAAAGTTCCCGTTTTTGCTTAAATTGAGCAAAAACGGGAACTTTTTTTGTGTGCTGTTTTTGAAAAGATTGCGGGAAAATGTTTGCTATGGTTGTCTTATGGTTGACATCGGATTTTCGGGTTACAGGGCATCTGTGATGCGGCGAAGTGCCTCGATATCAACATCCTGATAATGCCGGAGCATCTCGGTGGATGTGTGGCCGATCAACTCCAATTTATCCTTGTCTGGTGCGGGGACACTTTTCATCAGTGTCGCAAAAGTATGGCGGCAGGAGTGAGGCGTGTATTTGTGGCGCTCTACGCCGCCCTTTGTTTCAGTCGGATTATCTATACCAGCTGCTGCCAAAACGTTGTAGAACGCTGCTCTATAGGCCCGCAGGGGCATTGATGTTCCGTCTGCGCCGCAGAACACCGGGCCGGAGTCCCTGCCAGCTGTGAGCCTGTCAATAATGGGCTGGATCTTCGGGGAGATGGTAACAGTTCGATCTCGTCCGGCATCGGTCTTGGCGCCGCCGACGAATGCATTCCGCTCCCGATCATAATCGCTTATGTCCAGCTCCAGCAACTCGGACGGCCGGAAGCCGAGATAGCACTGGGCGAGCACATAGTCCGTGTAGGGCACTACGCCTACATTTTGGCGCAGTTTGTCCAGCTCCTGGACGGGGATGCCGTCCTTGCCGCTGCCCTCGCCTCTCCCCACAATGAGATACTGTCCCATATTGATGGTGGTAAGGTGGCGCGGGATGCCGAACTTATATAGCAGGCCGCAGAGGGCCTTCATGTTTTCGCGGGTGCGCTTGCCCTTAGGGCAGCTGTCCATGCACTCTTGCAGATCGTCAATATCGATGTCAGATACCTTTTCCATCCATACAGGTGCAAAGTACTTCCAGGCGGCTTTGTAGCAATTCATGGTGGCCTGCCCGGCTCGATGGGTAGGCAGCCAGCGGTCATACAGCGCCTTAAAGGTGATGCTCTTTTTCTGCTCTGGCGCTGCTGATAGGATGGGCAGGTAGGCGATAGCCTCTTTTTTGGTCTTAAATCCGCCCTTTGAGCGCCGCTTGTGGTGCATCGTCCCGTCCGGTGCCATGGTATACCCAGCGGACACAATGGCCGTCCAGCCACTCCCACGGCGTATCACGGTGCCTTGTCCATTGCCTCAGGATTTTGGTCTCTGCCCTGCAGAGACCTTTGCTCCGCAGGCTGGGCAAAAATTTGCGCCATCCGGCAGAAGTGCACGACATTTTCTGCAATTCATGTCTCCTCCTTGGGCACTTATATTACTTGACCGCCCCGGTGATCAGGCCGGGGCGGTCGTTTTGTGATTAGATCTTCTCGAATACCATTGTGGCCTGGATGCGGTCGCCGCCGGCAAGGCCCTTACTGCCGCCATTGGCGGTGGTGATAGTGTGCAGCCGGTAGCCCTTGGCGGCCTGCGCATTAATCACCCTTTCCAGCTCCGTCAGATTGCCGGAGCCAGTACCAATGAATTTTCCTTCAGCGTTACCTGCAGCACAACGTACTGCAACCCACCGGATCCTGATGCGTTGGAGTATGAGCCCTCGTCTCTTAGCTTGTCCATTAATCCCATACTCTTTCCTCCTCGCTGTGCTCGATTCGGGCACATTTTTTTTCAGCAGGGTTGCAAAATCCTGCCAAATTACCATAACTTACTTGCAGACAATCCAGCGGCGCACCTCTACAATTTTCTTTGGAGGTGATCCCATGGATTACAAAGACTATCAGTATTCCAGAGATTCAGCGTGGCGAATTTTGATCGACTGCCACACCACAAAACTGCCTGTACGGGCTTTGGCCATTTGTCAGGCCCTGGGCATCCCCGTGCGGCGGACATCGCTCGTAGGCGCGCCGGAGGGCCGCAGCGTGGCGCTGAATGGCCGGCCGGTGATCCTGCTGGCGGAAGGCCCATCACCGGAGCGGCGGCGCTTTATATTGGCTCATGAGCTGGGCCACATCATCCTGGGCCACGTGGGCCGGGTGGGGCTGCTCAACCGTGAGCCGTCTCCGGAGGATGATCCCCTAGAGCAGGCGGCCAATGTATTTGCAAGCCGGCTCCTGGCTCCGGCCTGTGTGCTGTGGGGGTGCAATGTGCAGTCGGCGGCAGAGATCGCGCAGCTGTGCGGCATCAGCCAAACGGCCGCGCAGTTCCGCTGGGAGCGGCTGCAGCTGCTCTATCAGCGGGGCAAGTTCTTGACCAGTCCCCTGGAGCGGCAGGTCTACGCACAGTTCAGGCCGTACATAGAAGCGCACAAGCGGTGACGCACTGGGGTAGCGGGAGACCGCTGCCCCTTTTTATAGTTCGTCCTTTTCTTCGGGCAGGCTGTCCAGGATCTTGGCGATGGCGGCAAACTGCGCATCGCTCACGATTTTTGTCTTGCGGGTCTCGCCGTTGCGGTCGGCGTAGACGATGACGTTACCCGGCTCCATGTCGGCCGGCCGCTCGCCCAGCAGATCGCTGACGGTGCAGCCCAGGTACTGGGCAAGCATTTGGATACGACCAACGGTGGGCAACGAACCCCGATGGATCATTTGGCTTAGTAGGTTCTTTCCAGCGCCGCTTTCATCGCATGCCACAGTGGGCTTTACGCCCTTCAGCGCACAATATCTTTTTACATTTTGCACAAAAACATCAATGTTCATATAACCCTCATACTATATCGAAATTGTGCAAGCCTACAGAAAGTTCACAATAGGGCATTTATATATTGACAATACCCAAATGTGAATTTATACTAAGCTTGTCCCTCGGGTTAAGACCTCTGGAAAGAGGCTTATCGCCATCCATGCGCTGCACACGGGAGAATGGCCGCGGGGCAGAGTGATGGTAGGTCTGTCGATTTTCTCCCATACTCAAGTTCCTTTGGGAAGAAGGGTATGTATAGTTGTCCCTGCAAAGATGCTGTACCACCCTTTTTCTCGGAAAGCAAGGTGAAATTTCACCGATTTATTTCCGGGTTATCCGTCCGGCCGAGGAGGTAGTCCACGGAGCAGCCCAATTCATCGGCGATCCGCGCGAGACTATCAAAGGCCAAAGAGCGACCGTGCAGCATGTGAGAGAAGGTGTTCGAGCCAAGGGAGCAGGCTTCCAACACATCTTTCAAGGATTTGTTCCGCTGTTTGGCATAGGCTTTCACTCTATTCGCCACATCAGGCGAATTATACAAAGGCGAGTTTGTCATATTTTGTAAATCTCCAAAAATGGCGAATATACCATTGGCTTTCGCCATATATGGCGATATAATCAAACCATGGTAAGAATCTTACCAAGATAATACCACAGGAAAGGAGATTTTGCAATGAGCCGGAAAAAGAAAAAGGGCAAGCAGGACGCACTTCTCACAGCCGCTGTCCTACTTGCCGCAGTCCTTGACCTGGTCAGCTCGATCATTGACCTGATCGAAAGGCTGACCCGGTAGGGGAGAGGGGGAAACCCCTCCCCCTCAGAATAAAGGACACCGTGCTCGTTGTCAAGATAAATTCTAAAAAGGAGGTAAAGGAATGAGAATCGCACTGGATTTGATGAGCATTGCGATAGACCTGGTGCTCATTGTGCTGATTGTGAGGAGGTGGAAGCGATGATCCTGGGAAAGAACATCCGCGAACGGCGGCTGAAGCTGGCCCTCAGAGGCCAGCAGCTGGCGGAGATGGTGGGGGTAAGCGAGCCTATGATCTCCCTCACCGAGCGGGAGCTCAAGACACCCAGCGTGGCCGTCTGTGCGGCACTGGCCCAGGCCCTGGGCTGCACACTGGATGAGTTGGTATTCGGCTCTGCTGATAATGCGGGAGAGAGGGGGGACGGCGATGAATCTCAAAGCCCTGCGTGAGTCCCGCGTCCTGTCCCAGCAGCAGTTGGCCGACAGGATCAATGTAAATAAGTCGTCTATCTGCAAATGGGAGACGGGTGTGTCTCGACCGCTGCGGAAGTACCGGGCGGCCCTGTGTCAGGTCTTGAGCTGCACGGAGCAGGATTTGGTGCAAACTGAAGATACCATAAAGGGGGATTGTCAGCACCTTCATGGTGATGCGGCGGAACTTCTCGGATTCGGCATTCATCTCTTCCTGCTTGAAACCGTCCGCCTGATAGATTTTCAGCGTGGTGAGGCCTTGCAGGTTTTCCAGGAAGGTGTCTCCTAAGGCGGTGTACTGCCCCCAGTATTTCGAGAGCAGCTTTTTCGTCCACCGCTGCACCGCGACGATGGCAACGGGGATCAGCGGCACGCAGACAAGCAGCACCACGGCGGAGGGGAGATTGACAAAGCTCAGCACGATGAAAAGCGTCAGCGGAGCCAGCATCGCATAGAAAAACTGCGGCAGATACGCGCCGAAATAGGTTTCAAGCTGGTCGACACCCTCCACGGCCACCTGCACCACCTCGGAGGTCTTGACCTGCTCACTGTAGGAAGCGCCGAGCCGCAGAAGCTTCGCACATATCATCTCCCGCAGAGTCTTCTTGACAGCTTTGGAGGAGAGATAGCTCATTTTGCTTTCAAGGGTCGTACAGAGAAAGCGGAGGGACACCGCCGCTGCCCCGATGATAAGAGTTGCGGCTATATCCTTTTTGTCTGCCGTTTGTTCAAACAGACGGGCCAGCAGATGCGTGATGCTTACCATCAGCGTGATATTTGCCGCGAGAGATACCCATTGGCATACCACGTTGCCCGCTATGTATTTTTTACTGTCGGGCACGGTCCCGATCAGCCGCTTATTGATCATCATGTGCATTTCGTCCCTTCGTATGTTCTCAGTACAGGTGCTTACAGTCAAAGACTGAAGCTCTCTTGGTAGTTAGGCGATTCTAACTTCTGCCTTATAAGAAGCGATGCCCAGAGGTTAGGCATCGCTAACTATTAAATTAATCTAATATAAGAGGAGAAATTTGTCAAGGAGGGCCAAAGAAATTTTAAAAAAAGAATGCATTTCCCGGACTGAAGGCGGCGGGGCTGTCATTGCTGATGTGCATTTATGCGGTCTGCGTGAACCAAAAGAATGGTACCACGAAAAAGCGAACCGCTCTGCGTATTTTCCAAAGTACGCAGAGCGGTTTTTGCGCAGCCCCAGCTTGGGGATCTGAATGCCGTTTGACAGAGTGTAGCTTTCGTTTAAAATCATATTGATCGCTCCTTATTTTTATATAGCGCAGCAGTGTCCAGGGGGCTTGCCTCTTATGAGGTACAACTTAAGCCTTCTGTATAGCCTACAACTTAAAGTAAACTTTAAGCCAAGGGGGAATTTGAAAATTTTTAGTGGGATGAGTGTGGGCTTATATCTGCTGGGATGATAAAGCAGTTGACATTTTGGTGAGTTAAGGTATAATTACCAGTAACAGTATAAATAGACTGAAATGTTGCGGGCGCCGGATCGCGGCACTCGGACTTGCGGCACCCTGAAATCTCGCGGTTTCAGGTTTTTTTATGGCCGCTGACATACACGGGGATGAAATAGAGGATCGGAGCACGGTATGAAGAATAAGAAGACGTTAATATGGGAGATTCTATTCCTCGTCCTGGTCTTTGGGGCTACCGTTTACGGAGTGTTCCGGGGGGAAGATCTGGAGAGGATCGAGGAGATCATCGAGCGGGCGCAGAAGATCTATCTGGTGCCGGCCGTGCTGTGCGTGGTGTTTTTTATCTGGGGGGAGTCCATCATCATTTACTACATGATGGGCACGCTGCATGTGCGGCTGAAAAAATGGACCTGTTTTTTGTTCTCATCCATCGGCTTTTTCTACAGCTGCATTACCCCTTCCGCCTCCGGCGGCCAGCCTGCGCAGATCTATTACATGAAGAAAAAGGATGTCCCCATTCCGGTATCGACCCTGGTGCTGATGGTGGTCACCATCACCTATAAGGCAGTGCTGGTGCTCATCGGTCTGGGGATGATGGTATTTGGCCAGGGATTTATCCGAAAATACCTGACAGGAGTTCTGCCGGTTTTCTATCTGGGAATCGCCCTGAATGTGATCTGTGTGGGCGTTCTGGTGCTGCTGGTGTTTCATACGACCCTGGCGGAGACGATCGTCAGCAAATGCCTGACTCTGCTGGAAAAAATACACATCCTGCGCTACAAGGAGAGTCGCCATGAGAAGCTGAGATGCGGAATGGAGAAATACCGGGAGACGGCGGTCTATTTCAAAACCCACAAGCATGTGGTGCTCTACGTGCTGGGCATCACCTTCGTGCAGCGATTCGCGCTGTTTTTGTCCACCTATTTTGTGTACCGGGCCTTCGGACTGCACGAGTTTGATCCGGTGACCATTATGCTGCTGCAGGCGGCTATCTCCATTGCGGTGGATATGCTGCCGCTGCCCGGCGGCATGGGGATCAGTGAAAAGCTGTTCCTGACGGTGTTTATCCCGGTGTTCGGCGCGGGACTTCTTCTGCCGGGTATGGTGCTGAGCAGGGGATTAAGTTACTATACTGAGCTGCTGCTGAGCGCGCTGCTGACGCTGTACGCCCATTTTACCATCAAGGGAAAGCCCGCCGGCTCCGAACAGGAAAAAAACAGCTGACAAAGGACATGAAAGCTCCGTCAGGACGTTTTTGAACAGGGAAACGGTGCAGCCCCGTAAGGGGGACTGCACCGTTTCCGTTTTTTTGAGAGAAAATTGCTTGTACCTGTGCATGGAGCTGCGGCAAAAGGAGAGGGATTTCCGCCGGTTCCATATTCTCAGCCGATCTCGTCGGTGCGGTAGATGAACTTCACCTGGCCGTCCGCGTCATCGCTGATCCCGGCAAAGCTGCGGTAGTTCTTGGAGACATCGATGGTGGCCTGCACCCGGGCGGACAGGTCGCCCAGATCGTTCTCCAGCAGGCTGACCAGCTTCTCAATGCCCTCCTTGTTCAGCTGCTGCAGTCCCTCGGACAGCTGCATGGAGCCGTCCTTCAACTGCTCTACACCGGAGATGAGAGTGGGGACGCCGTCCTTCATCTTCAGTACGCCGTTATAGAGGGTAGCGGCGCCTTCCTTCAGTGCGGCGGTGCCTTCCTTCAATTGGTCGGCTCCGCTGTTCAACTGATCGGCACCGGCTGCGGCGGTGTCCACGCCCTGGGTGTAGGACAGCAGGCCCAGATAGAAGGCGCTGTAGTCATCCAAAGAAGCCTTCAGGGAGATAAGAGTCTTGGCACCCTCAGAGGCGGCCGTCAGCTGGGACTGCACGGTGTCGGAGGCCATATTCTCGGAGATGGCCTTCTTCACCTGCAGCTCAATCTGCTGGGAGATGGTCTTCTGGATGTCCTCGGTCTTCATCTGCGCATCGGTATTTTCGGCGATGGTGGCCTTGACGGTATCGCTTTCCATCTGCGCGTCGGTATTCTCGGTAATCTTGGCCTTGACGGTGTCGCTTTCCATCTGCGCGTCGATATTCTCGGTGATCTTGGCCTTAACGGTGTCGCTGCTCATCTGTGCAGTGACGTTCTCGGTGATCTTGGCCTGTATGGCCTCGCTGCTCATCTGTGCCTGGATAGCGGCGTTGATGGCATTCTGCTTCTCCTGGGGAACCATTCCGGCGGACACGGCGGCGTTGTAATTCTCCACGCTCATGCCGGCAGCGGTCTGGATCACGGTGGCGGTGACCTGCTGTTTAACGGCATCGGTCACAGTGGCGGTGACCTGCTGCTTAACGGCATCGGTCACAGTGGCGGTGACCTGCTGCTTGACGGCGTCGGTCACTTTCACCTCTACCTGCTGGCGCACAACGGCGGTCACTTTCTCCTCCACCTGCTGGCGCACGGCGGCGGTCACCTTCTCGGTGATGAGGGGACGGTTCTCTTCCACAGCGTCGGTCACCTGCTGCAGGGCCTTCTCGTACACGGCGTTCTCATCCAGAGAGGTGATGAGCTCATTGAGCACCTGGGCGTAGTTATCAATGGTCAGATCGGGCACGGTGAGACCGGCCTGACGGATCTGGGTGGCAGCGGTGGAGAGAAGGGTGGTGAACACCTTTTCAGCGCCCTCATTCAGGGCCTCGCTATTGGAGGACAGGGTGTTCAGCCCCGTGGAGAGCTCGGCGAGGCCGGCTTGCAGAGCGGCAGTTCCTTCGTCCACGGAACCGGCGCCGTCACGGATGGCCTTGGCACCGGCGGCCAGCTCCTCCACGCCGGTAGCCAGCTCCTTGGATTTATCCAGTAGTGTGCTCAGCCCGTCATAGAGGGCGGAGGAGCCGTCCAGAAGCTGCGTCATGGCATCGGTCAGCTTGCCGATGGAGGCGGTCGCGCCGTCGGCGGTGGTGAAGTTCACGTCATCAATCTGGCTGAATAAGTCATTGCAGGCCAGAGTCACGGTCATGCCCAGGGAGAAATTCTTGACATCCGCCGTGACCTCCACATAATCGGGAATAGAGAGCTGATCCCGGGAAAGGGCGAGGTTTTCCTGCAAGCCGGGGAATGCCAGACCTGCCACCACGGTGCGGTCGCCGTCATTGACCAGCTTGCCGTTGGAGACCTGCACATTGCTGAAGCAGTCGTTGTCCAGGATCATGCCGGTAAGCATGGCGAAGGGAACGTAGATCCGCTGGTTGGTGCCGTTGATCTGTACGGTCTCGTACTGGCGGTTGTCATAGTCGAAACGGATCGTCACCTTGCCGCTCTTGCCCGCCAGCTCGTCGGCGGAGATGGTTTTGCCATCCAGGGTATAGCTGACACTCATGCCCACGGGCAGTTCCTTCTGGATATCGCCTTGGTAATAGATGTCATTGCCCTGGGCATCCCAGACCTTCATGTTGTCGCCGTTTACGGAGTAGGACTCATCGCCTTTGACATTCTCGATGTTGTTCAGGTCGGATTTATCGGTAACGGTGGCGCTGCCCAGCTGGTTTTTGATCCAGTCGCTGACGATGATCTTCTTTACGGAGCCGTCAGCGCCGGCCAGCACATAGACGGTCTCATCCTTGGAGATATTCTGGGCCACGGTGCTGCTGACTGATTCGGCAGCGGGGGCTGTGGTCTCCGTCTTGGAGCCCGTCTGGGCAAAGGCCAGACCCGCGCCGCCCAGGCACAGGGCGGCACACAGGCCAATGGCAACGATTTTCTTGCATTTATCAGACATTTTAGATGACCTCCTTGACTTTTTTGCCGCACGGGATATGACGCATATCCAATGTTGTTTTGCAGATGATTGTATCCAGCAGCATGAACATGGCCGGCAGCACGAAGACTACCAGCAGCATGCTGATCACAGCGCCCCGGGCTATCAGCATGCACATAGAGCTGACGATCTCGATGTCGGAATACAGGGCCACGCCGAAGGTGGCGGCGAACATGCCCATACCGGAGACGAAGATGGAGGGAATGGAGGTATACAGAGCCGTCCAGACGGCGTCCTTCTTACTCTTTCCGGCAATACGCTCGGCCTTGTAGCGGGTGGTCATGAGGATGGCGTAGTCCACCGTAGCGCCCAGCTGGATGGTGCTGATGCAGATGGGAGTGATGAACGCCATGCTCTGGCCTAAGTAGTAGGGCAGACCCAGATTGATGAAGATGCCCACCTCGATGACGGTGATGAGGATCAGCGGCAGGGTGAGGCTCTTTTCCACCAGAAGAATGATGACGAAGATGGCCAGGATGGATACCGCAGTGACAACGGCAAAGTCGTGGTCCGTGGTCTCGATCATATCCTTCAGGCAGGGGGCCTCGCCGATGATCATGCCGGTGGAATCATAGCTCTTGAGGATGGTGCTGAGCTTTGTGATCTGCTCATTCACCTCATCGCTGGCGGGGGCATACTCGGAGTTGATGAGAAGCAGCTCCCACTTGTCGCTCTCCAGGATCGATTTGATGCTGTCCGGCAGAATTTCCTGGGGCACTCTGGAACCGATGACCGATTCCAGTCCCAGCACGTACTTCACGCCGTTTACCTGCTCCATTTCGTTCATCATGGATTTGACGCTTTTGGGACTCAGACTTGCGTCTATCAGCACCATGTGGGTGGAGGCGATGTCGAAGTTATCCTGCAGCTTGGAGTTGGCGATGACGTAGTTCATGTCCTCGGGAAGGCACTGGCCCATGTTGTAGTAGACCTCGTCGTTGGCCTTGTTGTAGCCGTAATACGCCGGGACGGCGATGATGGCGAAGATGATCAAAAACACCGGGAAGATCTTCACCAGCTTCTTGGAAAAGCCCTGCATGTTGGGGATGATGGACCGGTGCATAGTCTTGCGCAGAGGCTTATCCAGCACCAGAATCAGCGCGGGCAGCACAGTGACGCAGCCCAGCACGCCCAGCAGCACACCCTTGGCCATGACCAAGCCCAGATCGCGGCCCATGGTGAAGCTCATGAAGCACAGGGCGATGAAGCCGGAGATGGTGGTGACGGAGCTGCCGATGACACTGGTCAGAGTGTTATGAATGGCCTGGGCCATGGCCTCCTCCTTGCTTTCGCAGAGGGAGAGCTGCTCATTGTAGCTGTGCCAGAGGAAGATGGAGTAGTCCATGGTGACGGCCAGCTGCAGCACGGCGGACAGCGCCTTGGTAATGTAGGAGATCTCGCCGAAGAAGAAGTTTGTGCCCATGTTCAGCAGGATCATGGCGCCGATGGAGGCCAGGAACACAAAGGGGATCAGCCAGCCATCCAGGAACAGCAACATGGCCACGCACGCCAGAACCACGGCCAGAGCCACATAGATGGGCTCCTCCTGCTCACACAGATCCTTCAGATCCACCACCAGAGCCGTCATGCCGGACACGAAGCACTGCTTGCCGCAGATCTGGCGGATCTGCTTCACCGCGTCCATGGTGACATCCTCCGATGTGCCGGAGTCAAAGAACACGGCCATCATAGTGGAGTGGTCAGAGTTAAAGGCCTTGTATATGTTGTCGGGCAGCAGCTCCATGGGAACGGACAGATCGGCCAGGGAATCGTACCACAGAACCGTGTCCACATGCTCTACCTGCTCCACTTTTTCCTTTAAGGCAGCCACGTCCTTGTTGGGCATATCCTCAAAGATCAGAAAGGTGAAGGCCCCTTTGTTGAAGTCCTTCAGCAGTTCATTTTGCCCCACCACGGTGTCCATATCCTCGGGCAGATAGGTGAGCATGTCGTAGTTGACACGGGTACCTATCATGCCGAAGACCGAGGGCACCATGAGGACAACAGCTAAAATTAAGATGAGTATGCGGTGTTTGACCACCGCTCTTGAAAAGCGCATTGGTTATACCTCCCATTCTTCAAAATCATCCGATACGATCACGTCCGGCTGTTGGTGGTCTATGATCTTTACCATGCTGATGGCAACGCCCAGACTCAGCAGCCCCTCAGACACAAAGGATATCCCCAGCAGTATGGTGACGGCCCGGGCGGCGGCAAAGGGACTGAGGGTGATAAGCAGGCCCAGCAGGCCCGTCAGGATGGCCAGCACCAGCGTCAGCCACCATTGTCGGATGCCGAAGGCCTTTGCTTCAAAAGCCGTGCGAATCTTAAAGAGGCTGTCGGCCATGATGCAGATGCCGTATGCCACGCACAGGAAGGCCACGGCTTCGTTGTGGCGGATCAGTGTGATGATGCCCAGAACGCACAGCAGAATACCGAACTGGAGATCATACTGGAAGGCCAGACGAAACAGGTCCCGGGAATAATACCCCACCAGCTTGATGATGCCGAAGACCAAAAGCGCGATGCCGAAAAAGATGCCGATGAAGGACTGGGACGGCGATGGGTACAGGATCATCACAAGACCGGCCAGGGTAAACACGGCGGAAATGATGATATAACCGTATTTGGCGACCTTCATAGGAAAAACAGAACGCAACTTCACTACAATCACCTCCTGCCGGAAGCAGTGTTTTCCTTAAATCCGAGGGACAGTATACAAGCAAAAAGGGGAGATGACCACGGGCAAATGAACGGCCCGTGCCTGAAAAACAGACACGGACCGAAAATTGACCAAAATTTAGGCACGGGGTGGCCCCGTGCCTAAAAATATGCTTATACCTGATTCCGGAGCAGCTTCGCCGTCTCCGCAGCCATATCCCGCTTGAGAAGGAAGATCCGGCGGATGGAGCGCATGTACTCCTCGGACATGCCTCTGTCCAGCCAGTCGATGGTCAGCCCGAAGCAGACGCACTTGTAGAAGTCGATGATTGTCTTGCGGTCCTCGGGCTTCGTGACCTCCTGCGCCAGGGCCGTGTCCGTATAGCTGCGGACAAAGTATTCGCACACCTCCATCAGCTTCTTCTCAAACACATCCCAGCTCACCGAGCGGTAAATATGTAAAATGGCCCGGCGGCGGTGGGAGGCAAACTCGACCACGGCATCAAATCCCTCCACAATGGACGTGACGGAGGGATAGGCCCGGATGATGGCTTCGGCATCCTCCTTGATGATCTCCTCAATGAGGGCGGGCAGATCCTGGTAATGATAATAAAAGGAGTTGCGGTTGATGCCGCACCGCTCTACGATATCCTTGACGGTGATATCATTCAGGGGGCGTTCCTCCAGCAGGGCGGTGAATGTCTCCTTGATGGCGCGGCGGGTAAAATTGGCCATAGCTCCTTTCTCCTTTCTGATGCTCGCCTGTATTATAACACAGACGGGGAGAAATTCAAGAACGGGATTTTGGACGTTTTCAGGCGGCCCGACTGCCGGAGATACGGAATAAAGAAAGCCGCTGCGCCCGTGCAGAAGTAAATCTGTCTTTTGCTGCCGGTTTCAGTGAAAAAGACTGGAAAAACGCAGAGTATAGTGATAAAATTAAAAATAATATTATAACAAGGAGAAAATACTATGGGTCTTTTCAGCAACAATAAAAAGCCCTGCCCCATTTGCGGCAACCCGACGCCCCGCCTTCTGGCCACCAAGGTGGAGGGCGTGCCCCTGTGCAAGGATTGCGCGGATAAGATAGACTTGCCGGACGGCGCTCTGGATCAGATGAGCTTGGAGCAGTTGGGAAAGTACATGGAGTTCTATGAGGCAAATACCGGGCTGCAAAGCACATTTCAGGAGACGTATCGGTACGGCTTCGGCCTGCTCAGCGGTGCGCTGCTGGTGGACGGGGAGCACCGGCTGCTGCGGCTCAAGCCCTATAACGGGGCGCTGGTGCTGGAGGCGGCCAATCTGAAGTCCTTCCGCATTTGCGAGGATTCGGAGCCTTTGTTTGAGGGGCGGGCGGACGGCCTGCTCTGCCATCGCAGCGATGTACCCCGGCGGGCGGCGGCACTGGCCCCCAGCATTGACAGCTTTCTGCGCCAGAAGCAGGAGTTTGAGCACATGGAGAATATGCACCGCATGATGGAACGGGATCACGACTGCCCGGACTATGACCGGCCGCCCCGTCCTCCCAGACCATCCTTCAGCTGTACGCCCCCGGTGCGGAAGTTCCGCGTAGAGCTGACACTGGAGCACCCCTACTGGAGATCCTTCCGCCAGGAGATCGGCGTGCCTGATTTCAGCAGCCAGAATCCCAGCGTGGACGATTATCTCCGGGAGTATGAGGACAAGGTGAACGGCCTGCATGAGTTGGCCTTCCAGCTGGCGCAGATCATGAACCCGGGCTCCTCTGAGCGCTGGGCGGATGAGATGCAGGAGCAGGTACAGGCGCAGCTTGCCCAGGCGGCAGCAGCCGTGGACACGGTGGCGGAGATCCAGAAATATAAGCTCCTGTTTGATGCGGGCGTTCTCACCGAGGAGGAGTTCGCCGCCAAGAAAAAGCAGCTGCTGGGTATCTGAGAAGGGAGAGCTTTCCCCCCGAAATATAAAATCTGAGTGAGCAGAGGTACAGATCTATGAAGAAAACGCTGCAGGAAAAGCTGCTGGACCGGCAGGTGAAAACTCCCAATGGCCTGCTGTACTGGATCCTGATGCTGGTGGTAAAGGTTTTAAACAGCAAGATCCACACCACATTTCGTTTTAAGGCCGATCCCCGGAAGGATAAGGAGCCGTTCATTCTCATCAGCAACCATGCCTCCCGGGTGGACTATCAGTTCACGGGGCCTGCCTGCTATCCCAGGCGGCTGAATTATGTGGTGGGGTACAATGAGTTTGTCCGCTTCCCCATCTGCCTGATTCTGAAATGGGCCCAGGCCATACCCAAGAAGAATTTCACCCCGGATCTGTACTGCATGAGGCAGATGCGCAGAGTCATCGGGCAGGGCGGCAACCTGTGCATTATGCCCGAGGGGATGAGCTCCATTACGGGTATGGCGCAGCCGGTCATGACCGGCACGGGAAAGTTTCTGAAGATGATGGGTGTCACGGTGTACTATACCAAGGTGTCCGGGGGCTATATGACCTACACGAAGCACTGCCTGGATGAGCGTGTGGGCCGGGTGGAGGTCACGGTGGACAGGATGTTCACCCCTCAGGAGCTGAAAACGCTGTCGCCCCAGGAGATCGAGGACACCATGAACCGCCTGCTGGCCCATGATGATTATATTTGGAATCGGGCGGCGCAGGTTTCTTTCAGCGGAAAGGGGCAGATGGCCAAGAATCTGGACACGCTGCTTTATCTGTGTCCCAAGTGCGGCGCCATGCACCGGATGGAGTGCAGCGGTAATGTGATGCGCTGCACCGCCTGCGGCAATACGGTGGAGCTGGATGAGAAATACAACCTCCGGCCGGTGGGCGAGGGGAGTGTGTGCCCGGAGCTTGTCAGCGACTGGGTGCTTCTGGAGCGGGAAAAAGCGAAAAATGATGTAAAGGATCCGGACTTTACATATACTGGCCATGTTCAGGTCGGCAAGCTGCCGAAATACAAGCTCCTCAAGGGTGACAAAACCTCCGAGATCTGCGGCGACGGGGAGCTGCGTCTGGACAGGGAGGGTCTGCACTTTCAGGGAACGGTGGACGGCGCGCCCTATTCCTTCCACCTGACATGCGACCAGGTGCCGACCTTCGGCATGTGCACGGATATCTCACGGTTCTATACGTTCGTGGACGGGGAATTCATCGAGTTCTATCCGGAGAAGCGGGATGTACTGCGGTGGGATCACCTGACAGAGGAGATGCACCGGGTCAACGGCGGCAAATGGCAGAATACTACATACCGGCACTGCGAGTAAGAAATGAACATATGGAAGGCGCACAGGGAGCTCCCTGTGCGCCTTGCTATTTTGGATGTTTTTCTATTTGGTCACTGGGCTTCCGCCCGGGTCTCGCCGATGGCCATAATGGGGATGGTGATCAGGATCAGGGTGAAGCCCAGGATATCCAGCCAGGAGAAGCGGGTGTTTAAAAACAGGACGGAGATCATCACAGAGCCAATGGGCTCCACGGCGGACAGCACGCTGCCTGTCAGACTGCCCACAATACTGCATCCGCTCTGAAAAAGGCTGAAGGAGAGGACAGTCCCCAGAATGATGACGCTGGCCAGCAGCAAATAGAGCTTGCCGCCGAACTGGATGCCCTCCATTTGCCACGGGCGAAAGATCAGCAGCATGACGCCGCCGCCGATGGTCATGCCCCATCCGGTGATGGACAGGACGGAAAACTTCTGCATCAGCTTCCGGGGGGACACGGTGTAAAAGGCAAAGCACACGGCGCTGATGATGCCCCACACGGCGCCCTTGACCGGCACGGCCAGGGACGTGAGATCAAAATGCGTCACGCAGACAAAGGCCCCAAGCACCACCAGAACCACGCTGAGCAGTTCAAAGGCCCGGGGCTTTTTCCAGGTGGAGAGCATGCCCCACAGCAGGATCACAATGGGGCTGCAATAGGAGAGCACCGTGGCAAAAGCCACGTTGGCGTATTGCACGGCGGTGTAGAAGCTGTACTGGCAGAGCGCGGAGCCCAGCAGCGCAAACACCAGCAGCGGCGGCCAGGCTTCCCGGTGGTGCAGTACCTCCAGCGGCTTTCCGCCGGTGAGGGCGGCCAGCAGCAGGGTGATGATACCGGCGATGAACAGGCGGATAGGCACCAGCCAGTCCGAGGTGGCCCCGCAGTCCCGGAATATCACCTGCCCGCAGGCACCGCCGATGGACCAGCATAGTCCGCCGCAGAGCGTCATTATATAGCCGCGTATCATTGTTTTCCTTGTGGCCGCAGTGGCCATAGAGCACCCTTCTTTCCACATGTATTTTCTGCATCAGCATATCATTGCCGAGGATACTTGTCTATGGTGTGAGATGACAAAATCCGACGGAGCGGCGGCGGGTTTCTTGTGGAAAAACGTTGCGTGAGCGCCCGGCGCTGTGGTAGGATAGGGGAGGAAAGCAAGGTGAGGAAAATGGAAATTGCCATTGAGCGCTCAAAGGACTGGTCGGCCCAGGCCCTGGCGCGGAGGATGCTGGCCAGGGCCGCGTCTGTCGCGCCGGAGGATGTGACGTTTTACCGGGGGGAAAACGGAAAGCCTCTGACCCACCTGCCGCTGCACTTTAATTGCAGCCATAGCGGCGAATATGTGGTGTGCGCCGTGAGCCGGCGGCCCATTGGTATCGATTTAGAGCGGATCCGCCCAATGGGGCCGCAGATGGAGCGTGCCCTGTCAGAGGCGGAAAGGCTATGGCTCACCTCGCGCCCGCCCGGTGGACGGGAGGGGGATATTCTGCGCCTGTGGACGCTGAAGGAAAGCTGGATCAAGTGTCGGGGCGGACGGCTGGCGGAGTTTCGCCGGGCGGAGTTTCTGCTGCAGGGAGAGCAGTTGCTTTCCGGGCCGGAGGGGTTTTCCTTCCGCTTTTTGCCGGCACCGGATGGGTATGTGCTCACTGTGTGTGAAAAAGAATAACACCCGGAAGCAGCGCTTCCGGGTGTTGAGACTGTCGAAACCCCCTCCGGTTTTTTCCGACAAAAGGCATGTCGTCTGCTGTGCGCATAATTTTGCCGCAGAGCGGCAAAATCCAACACTTGTAGTCTGAGAAGCATTTTCTCTCACGCATAGGTCGCAGTGAAAAATGACTTGAATTTTTCGCGTCCGCGGACGCGAACTCTGGGAGAATTTTTGATACGAAACCTCCCGGAAGCATTGCTTCCGGGAGGTTTCATATTAGATTTGTTTTTCCAGTGCCTGCTCCAGGGCCAGTGCCAGCTGATCGGGACAGGAACTGGGTTTGCCGCCGCAGCGGATGCCCTTCATCCGCTGGATCGCTTCCCGGGCGGGCATACCGATCACCAGCTGGGATATTCCCTGCAGGTTGCCGCTGCAGCCACCCTCAATGCGTACATCCCGGATGATCCCGTCGTCCAGCTCCACGGTCATTTTCCGGGAGCAAACGCCCCGGGGCTGATAGGTATAGGTCATGATCTGATTCCTCCTGATTTGGAGCCATTATGCGGCCGCCGCCGTGAAGAGGCCCACACCCAGCAGGGAAAGGACGCCCATGATAACCCCGGCCAGCAAGACGCCGCCCATGCAGGCCAGCACGCTCTTCTTAAAGCCCATATCCAACAGGCTGGCCGCCAGAGTACCCGTCCAGGCGCCGGTTCCCGGAAGCGGGATGCCGACAAACAGCAGCAGCGCCCAGAACAGGCCTCGCCCGGCTTTTTCCTGGAGCTTTTTTCCGCCCTTTTCGCCTTTTTCCAGGCACCAGGTGAAAAACGGGCCGATCAGCCGCTTGTTGCGGCCCCAGATCAAGATCTTTCTGGCAAAGAAATAGATGATCGGCACCGGCAGCATGTTCCCCACAATGGCGATAATGTAAGTCAGCCAAAGGGGTAGCCCAAAGGCCACGCCGTAGGGGATAGCGCCGCGCAGCTCAATGAGCGGCACCATGGAAACGCCGAACACGACCAGGCAATGCTTCAGCATGGATCAATTGCTCCTAACTTTAGTATGGCCCTATTATACACAATTTATCAGCTCTTGACAAGGCTCAGACCAGGGCATATTTCCGGGCGTAATAATCGTATCGCTGACGGTACTCGTCGCTGCCGGTGCGCACCGCGTCCAGATATCCGTGGATATCCAGCCGACTCTTCTGCATCTGCACGATACAGCCGGCAATATTGGAGCAGTGATCCGCAATGCGCTCCAGATCTGTCAGCAGGTCAGCCCACACAAAGCCGGCTTCCATGCCGCATTTGCCCTCCTGCAGGCGCAGAATGTGCCGGGAACGCAGCTGCTCCTTCAGCGTATCCACCACCTGCTCCAGAGGCTCCACCTCCTTGGCGGCCGAAAGGTCACTGTGGATGAAGGCGGTCAGCGCCAGATCCAGAATTTCGTCCACAGCACCGAACAGCTTGCCCATCTCGTCCATTGCAACAGGTGTAAAGGAAATTCCCTTTTCACGAAGCTCCTCAGTGGATTCCAGAATATTCACGGCGTGATCGCTGATGCGCTCGAAATCACCGATCATATGCAGCAGCTCTGCCGCCTCCACCCGGTCCTGGTCGTTCAGCTGGCAGCCGGACAGCTTCACCAGATAGGTGCCCAGCTCGTCTTCGTACCGGTCGGCGGTCTCCTCATCCTCCCGGATGCTTTCGGCGCGCTTTTCCTCGTGTTTTTTCAGCTCGTGCATAGCGTTCCGGGTAGCCCGGACGGCAGTGAGCCCCATGTTCATGGTTACTTCGTGACAACGCTCCATTGCCACCGACGGAGTCGCCATCAGGCGCTCATCCAGCTCAGGAATGTTGTTGCTGCCGCTGCGGTCGGTGATGATGCGGCAGGCCAGCTTCTCCAGCAGCCCTGTCATAGGCAGCAGGAGGGCAGTGCACAGAATATTGAACACCGAGTGGACAACGGCGATGCCCACCTGGTCGATGCTTCCGGAAAGCATAGGGATATCTATAAGGCTGCGCACTACTTCAAATACTGTCAGCCAAACGGCGGTGCCGATGATGTTGAAGGACAGATGCACCACGGCAGCCCGGCGGGCATTGCGGTTGGTGCCGATGGAGGAGAGCAGCGCCGTGACGCAGGTACCGATATTTTGCCCCATGATGATGGGGATGGCCGCACCGAAGGTGATCTGCCCCGTGGAGGACACGGCCTGCAGGATACCCACCGACGCGGAGGAGGACTGGATGATCGCCGTGAGCACAGCACCGGCCAGAACGCCCAGGATCGGGTTGGTGAATACCAGCAGCAGATCCCGGAACCCGGGCATATCCTTCAGCCCGGACACGGCTCCGCTCATGGTCTCCATGCCGAACATCAGTGTGGCAAAGCCAAGCAGGATCAGGCCCGTGTCTTTTTTCTTGCCACTTTTGCCCATCATGTACAGCACCACGCCGATCAGCGCAAGGATCGGCGTAAAGGAGGACGGCTTGAGTAGCTGTATGAAAAATGTGTCGCTCTGGATCCCGGTCAGGCTCAGGATCCACGCCGTCACCGTGGTGCCGACATTAGCACCCATGATGACATAGATGGCCTGACGCAGGGACATAAGACCGGAGTTTACGAAGCCCACCACCATCACCGTGGTGGCGGAGGAGGACTGGATCACCGCCGTGACACCCACGCCGGTGAGAAATCCGGCAGTCTTGCTGCCGGTCAGCTTGCCCAGCAGATTCTTCAGACCCTGGCCTGCCCGCTTCTCCAGAGCGTCGCCCATGAGGTTCATGCCGAACAAAAATAAGCTCAACCCGCCGACCAGCGTCAGCATATCAAAAAATGTCATGTGAAATCTCCTCTTCTGTTTACTCTTTCTTAACCTTATTTTATCATACCCGGCTCATGTTAAATTCGAAACCGCTGGTATGTTAAATCCATCTTAAATAAAAGCAGAAAAACAGGGAGGCCCGGCTGCCGCGTATGGGGCAGTCGGGCCTCCGGTATATGGAGAAGATTTGATTTTTACTGTTTCCGGGAGGTGATGTACTCATCCCCCGGCCGCCAGTAGGGGCAGCTGTCCGCCTGAGCGGCGAGAAACCGGGCCATCTCATCCTCATCCAGATCCATTTCGCATACATAATCGTCATACTCCTCGTCCATGGAGTAAAAGACGCAGCTTTCGCACTTATCGCTCATGTGGGCTCCTCCTTTTTCACTGACTGATGGTATTATAGTGCCCTGCTGCCCGTTCGTCAATGAATCCCTTCCTGGGCGGAAAAATTTTTATAACAATGGAAAAATTCAAAAAAAGGTAATGACTTTTCTCCTCCGTTCGGCTACAATAAAGCGAACGAATCGAACAGGAGGAACTCCCTTTGAAAAAATTATACGATGCGGTGGAGCGCTTCTGCGCCCGCCATCCCCGTTTCGGCATCCCCAACCTGATGCGCTATATTGTCATCGGCAACGTGGTGGTATATGTGCTGTCTATGCTCAGCCGGAATATGGATGCCGCGGCGCTGGATTTTCTGTCCTTCAACCTGAATGGACTGCTGCACGGAGAGGTGTGGCGGATCGTGACCTACATCTTTGTGCCAGAATACAGCAGCCCCTTTGCGCTGCTCATCGCCCTGTATTTTTACTACTGGATCGGCTCGACCCTGGAGCGGGAATGGGGCACGCCCAAGTTCACTCTGTATTACCTGGGCGGCGCAGCGCTGACCGTGGTGGGCGTGATCCTTACCAGCCTCATCACCGGGAACCATTACCTCACCCTGGTCGGCACAGGGTATGTGAACCTCTCCATGTTCCTGGCTTTCGCGGTATTGTTCCCTGATATGACGGTGCTGCTGTTCTTCATCATTCCCATTAAAATCAAGTGGCTGGCCATCCTCGATGGGGCATTCTTCGCCATTGAGATCGTGTCCGCCATTATATCCGGCAACGCAGTGGGGATCATCACCCCTGTGCTGGCGCTGCTGAACTTTGCCCTGTTCGCAACGCCCCATGTGCGCTATCTGCGGCAGAAGGCCCAGTATCGCCATTCTCCCGGTGCGGTGAACTACCGCCGCACGGTGCGCCAGGCCCAGCAGCAGCAAAAGACGGCGTCCTATCACCATAAGTGCGCTGTCTGCGGCCGCACAGACACGGACTATCCCGATCTGCAGTTCCGCTATTGCAGCAAGTGCGCCGGGTATCACTGCTTCTGCCAGGACCATATTTTCTCCCACGTCCACTTTACGGAGGAGTGAACTTGACGGGGGCATTGTTTTTCGGTAAAATAAGGTAAAACATGCAGTGAGGTATTGAGTGTATGGCAAACGGATTCATTGATAAAGCGCGCATCACCGTTCGGGCCGGCAACGGCGGCAACGGGGCTGTGGCATTCCATAGAGAGAAGTATATTGCAGCCGGTGGTCCTGACGGCGGCGATGGCGGCGACGGAGGCAGCATCATTGTCCAGGTGGATGATAACATGTCCACCTTGATGGACTTTCGCTATAAGCGCAAATATGTGGCTGAAAACGGCGTAGACGGCCAAGGTGGCCGTAAGAGCGGCAAGGATGGCCAGAGCCTGACCATACGTGTGCCCCGGGGGACACTAATTAGGGACGCGGAAACCGGTGAGATCATCAAGGATATGTCGGATAAGGAACCGTATGTCCTGTGCAAGGGCGGCCGGGGCGGCTGGGGCAACCAGCATTTTGCCACCCCTACCCGCCAGGTACCCCGCTTTGCCAAGGCGGGTCTCCCCGGGGAGAGCCACGATGTCATTCTGGAGCTGAAGCTCCTGGCGGATGTGGGCCTGGTGGGCTTTCCCAACGTGGGCAAGTCTACGCTTTTGAGCGTGGTGAGCAAGGCGCACCCCAAGATCGCCAACTATCATTTTACCACCCTCTATCCCAATCTGGGCGTTGTATATGTAGACGACGGTGTCAGCTTCGTCATGGCGGATATTCCCGGCATCATTGAGGGGGCCAGCGAGGGCGCCGGTCTGGGCCACGACTTCCTGCGGCATATTGACAGGTGCCGCCTGCTTGTGCACCTGGTGGACGTCTCCGGCAGCGAGGGCCGGGACCCGTTGGCGGACTTTGATGCCATCAACGAGGAGCTGAAGAATTATTCTCCGGAGCTGGCCCGGCGGCCCCAGATCGTGGTGGGCAACAAGACGGATCTTTTGCAGGATCCCCAGCAGCTGGAGGCGCTTCGCCGCCATGTGGAGGAGGCGGGCTACACCTTCCTGGAGATGTCCGCCGCCACCCACCAGGGAACGCGCCAGCTGGTGCAGACCATCGGGCGGATGCTTTCCCAGCTGCCGCCGGTGGTGGTATATGAGCCGGAGTATGTGCCCCGTCCGCCGGAGGTGGATACGTCCCAGCCCCTCAATATCCAGGTGGAGGACAACACCTGGCTGGTGGAAGGGCCGTGGCTGCAGCGGCTCATGGCCAACATCAACTTCTCCGACTATGAGAGCCGGATGTATTTTGACAGGATGCTCCGCCAGAGTGGGCTGTTTGACCGGCTGGAGCAGATGGGCATCCAGGATGGGGACATTGTTTCCATGTACGACCTGGAGTTTGAGTATCAGCGCTGAAAGCCGGCGCAGGATTTTCCGCAAAGAAACTCCTGCGTTTTTCATTCCGCCGGGAATTCGTCCCGGCTGGACATATGCATCACGGAAACCTCATAGGCTGTGCGCTGCTGCGTCTCACCCCCGGATACTTTTAAGTACACCCGGCTCTGGATTCTGCCCTCAGCGCAGAAGCCGTCGCCGGTCTCCAGCTGCGCGGCCTGCCGGGCCAGGAGGCCCCAGCAGATCACCGGCAGGTAATCCGACCGGCCACAGCGCCGGTTCACCGCCAGCAGAAGGTCGCAGATCTCCCGGCCCAGTGGGGTGCTGCGCAGGATGGGCGGCTTGCAGATGGCGCCGCACAGCCGGATGCGGTTTGCGGGCTCTGCCCCGGGGGTGACGGCCAACTCCCGGGCGAATACGGATAGGATCAGTCTCCGTCCCAGCCCGCTGCGGTTGTTGAAGGAGCGGAGCTGACCGGTGACGGTTACGGCAGTGCCCTCCGGCAGCTCCTGGGGCAGCAGACTCTGGCGCACCAATATGGGCAGCTCGTCGCATTGGCCGGACAGGCGCGGCACAGACAGTAAAAATCGGTAAAAGGATTCTCCGTGGTTGGTGTGTGATAGGGTCGGCGCTGTCAGCACCTGGCCGCTGAGCTCAACGCGATTATAGCAGTCCTCCATGGCATGACCATTCCTTTCGCTTTGGCGGTGGGTTTCCATGGGGCACTATATGAGACGTGGAACGGGAATATGCTCTTTTCAAACGGGGAAAAATGCGGTACAATGAGAAAAATGAAAGGAGAAACGTCATGCGGTATAAAGGAAAAGTATATCGTCCGCCCAGTGAAGCCTACAGCCTCATCGTGCAGGTGACCTACGGCTGCAGCCACAATCGCTGCGCTTTTTGCGATATGTATGATGACAAGCATTTTGCCATGCGTCCTATGGAGGAGATCCGGGAGGATTTTGAGCTGGCCCGGCGGGTCTACCGGCATGTGGACCGGGTATTTCTGGCCGACGGCGACGCCCTGATGCGCAGGACCGATGATCTGGTGGAGATTCTGGGATTGGTGTATGGGCTGTTTCCCGAGTGTCAGCGGGTGACCTGCTATGCGTCGCCCGCCAGCATCCAGATCAAAACCGAGGAAGAGCTGCGGCTTTTGCGGGAGAAGGGCCTGAAAATGGTCTATATGGGTCTTGAATCCGGGTGCGATGAGGTGCTCAAGCGCATGGATAAGGGCCATACGGCGGCGCAGATCGTTGCGGCGGGCCAGAAGGTCCGGCGAAGCGGGATTGTGCTCTCCGTGACGGCGATTTCCGGTCTGGGCAGCCGGGAGCTGTGGCGGGAACATGCCGTGCAGACGGCGGAGGCTTTCAGTGCCATGAATCCGGAGTATATCGGCCTTCTGACGCTGATGGTGGAGCCGGGCACACCTCTGGCGCAATGGGTGCGGGAGGGCAGCTTCCATGTGCTGAACGCCGTGGAGGTCATGCAGGAAATGGAACTGTTTTTGCAGCACATCGACAGCCCCGGCAGTGTATTCCGCATGAACCATGCCTCCAATTATCTCACCCTGAAGGGCACGCTGAACCAGGATAAGGAGCGGCTTTTGCAGCAGGTGCGCCAGGGCCTTGCCGGCCACGGCCTGAAGGATGAATTTATGAGAGCCCTGTAAGATATACCCGCGGAAATACCGCAGGTATAGGGTCCAGACAAACACAAACACCGCAGGCAATGCCTGCGGTGTTTTCTGTATAATTTCTGTTTATTATGCAGCCGTACCTGTCCGGCGCTGACCGAAATACAACACGCCGTAAGCCAGGCACAGCACCAGCACCAACGCGGCCAGAGCCACAGTGCCGATGGCGAATACCGTTCCCACTCCCTGGGGCAGGAAGAAGGCAATGACAGCCGTGGCGAAGCATACGGCAGTCAGCAGAACAATCAGGCTACGAATGGTCTTCATCTGTTTCATGTTACATTCCTCCTGTACTGATTTTGTGATTTTAGTATAGCAGAAGGGGAAGAACTTTTCCTTACAACCTGACTACAATACGATACAAAAACGACTACAAAACAGTTACATTTGTAGGGTAAAAAAGATGAAAATGTAACCTGCGGCGGATTTGGTGAGTCAGGTCAGGTTTTGCGCTTGAAATGAGACATACTTTTTGGTATAATTCAATTCTATATGAGAGTATGAAGATGGGGGAGTATTGACTTGCACTACCTGAGCAACTTGTGGGCGGCGCTGGACTTCGGGTCGCTGCTTGATATGGTGCTGCGGCTGGTGGCGGTGCTGCTGTGTCTGACAGTGCACGAAACCTGCCACGGTCTGGCGGCCTACGCCCTGGGAGATCCTACGGCCCGCCGGGCCCACAGACTGAGCCTGAACCCGCTGCGGCACATTGACTGGTTCGGACTGCTGATGATGTTTGCGGCGGGCATTGGATGGGCCAAGCCGGTGCCGGTGAACCCCAATTACTTCAAAAAGCCCAAGCAGGGGATGGCCCTGACGGCTCTGGCCGGGCCGGTGAGTAATTTCCTGCTGGCGCTGCTGGTGCTGCTGGGCGCCAGGATCTTTTGCGATACGGCCACCTGGTCCGCCGCCAACCAGGCGATACTGGATTTCCTGGTGATGGTGGCGGTGCTTTCCGTCGGTCTGGGGCTTTTTAACCTGGTGCCCATTCCACCGCTGGACGGCTCCAAGGTGCTCTTTGCCGTGCTGCCGGATCGGGCCTATGACCGGCTGATGCGCTATGAGCGGTACGGCATGCTGGTGCTGTTTGCGTTGGTATTCTTCGACGTGGGCAGCAGCGCCCTTTCTCGGGCCATCGAGTGGGTATTTGATCTATTCTGCCGCATTGTCGGCTTATAAGGAGAACTGATTTTGGACAATCCCATTTTCAAGCTGGAAAAAGTGGTGCAGACCAAGGCGGCGGAGACTCTGGAGGATTTTGAGGGGCCGCTGGATCTGATCCTGTTCCTGCTGAGCAATAACAAAATCGAGATACAGGATATTCCTATTGCACTGATCCTGGATCAATACCTGGAATATCTGGAAAAGCGGCAGCAGATGGATCTGGAGGTGGCCAGCGAATTCGTGACTATGGCTTCCCATCTTATGTACATCAAAACACGGATGCTTCTGTCTATCGAGGACGAGGAGGCCCAGAGTGAGATGGATGCCCTGATCCAGTCCCTGCAGGAGCGGCAGCGGGGCGAGTGCTACCAGAAGATCCGCAAGCTCACGGAAAAGCTGGGCCCCATGAGCGAATTTGGCCGCAATATCTTCACGAAAAATCCGGAACCCGTGAAACGGGGAAAGGTGTTTGAATACGACCATGAGCCGGGTGAACTGGCCATTGCCATGCAGGAGCTGCTGGATAGACGCGACGCCGCCCAGGAGCCGCAGCTGGCGGTTTTCGAGGACATCGTAAAGCGGGAGCCGTACTCGGTAGAGGAGAAAGCTACAGAGATCGTGCGGCGTGTAAGACTGGCGGGCATTACACGGTTTCTGCTGCTGTTCAAGGGCAGCCGCAGCCGCAGTGAGCTGGTGGCTACGTTCATGGCAGTGCTGGAGCTGTGCAAAAAGCATGTGCTGCGCCTGGCCGGAGGGCCGGAGGACTGCATGGTCTCCTGCGGCAAAGAGGCGGAGGACTAATCGGAGGGAATATGGAAATACTGGAAATGAAAGAGATAGAGGCAGCCCTGGAGGGCATTCTCTTTGCCTCCGGGGAGCCGGTGCACATTGACCGCATCTGCCTGGCACTGGATATGGACCGCCCCACGGCGGAGCTGGTGCTGCAGAAGCTGGGGGACTACTACAGCTTTGAGCGGCGGGGGATACGCCTGGTGCGGATGGCGGACTCCTGGCAGCTGTGCTCGGCGCCGGAATACGCCGACATCATCCGCAGAGCATTTGAGATACGCAAGCCGGCCAAGCTGTCTCAGCCGGCGCTGGAGGTGCTGACCATCATCGCCTATTACCAGCCCACCACCCGGGCCTACATCGACCAGATCCGGGGTGTGGACAGCTCATACACCGTGGGGCTGCTGCTGGAGCGGCACATGATCGAGGAGTGCGGCACCTTACAGGTGCCGGGACGGCCCAGGCTGTACCGCACCACCAAGGAATTTCTCCGGGCGTTCCACCTGAACACGCTGGAGGATCTGCCGGAGATGCCGGGACTGGAAAACGATGGGCAGCTGCGGCTGGAAAATGACGGATCCATCCGGGAAGAAAAGGACGAGTGAGAGGAGGCCATTGGGGTGACGGCGCTGTGGATATTGGGAATACTGCTCTTTATCCTGCTGACGGTGCTGGTCAGCCGCGTGGGGGCGGAGGTGGCCTTCGGTGAGGAGACCAGAGTGACGCTCCGCCTGGGGCTGATCCGGGTGCAGGTGCTGCCCCGGAAGTCCAAGGAGAAAAGAGCGGCTCCCAAGAAAAAAGCGCCTGAAAAGGCAAAGGGGAAGAAAAAGCCAAAAAAAGAGGCCCCGAAAATCACCGCCTCCGCTGTGCTGGAGGGATTTCCGCAGCTGTGGAAAATCCTGAAAAAGGGCCTGCGGATGACCCGCAGGCGGATCCGTATCTCGCCCATGAAGCTATGGGCGGTCATAGGCGGGGAGGATCCGGCGGACACGGCGATCCTGTACGGAAGGCTCAGCGCGGCCATGTACGCGGTGGTACCGGTATTGCAGGAGCTGCTGCGTATGCCTGACCCCCAGATCCACTTAGAGCCGGATCTGCAGGGGGGCGAGTCAAGGGCCGAAGGAGAGATCAGAGCGTCGTTTCTGATCTGGGATCTGGTGGTCATGGGCTTTGCTTGCGGCATCCCGCTTATCAAATGGTTCCTGCATCTGCGCAGACAGCCGCCCCAGGCGGCAGACGATACAAACAGCCTCACAGGAAAGGATGAACAAAATGGAAAACAAGCAGAAGACCAATCTCAGCGAAATGATGGAGACCTCTATGAGCAAGGTAAGGGAGATGGTCAGCAGTGATACTGTCATCGGCCAGCCCATTACCACCCCTGACGGCGTGACATTGGTGCCGGTGTCCCGGCTGAGCTTTGGATTCAGCTGCGGCGGGACCGATTTTGGGAAGCAGGCGGACGGGAAAAACTTCGCCGGAGGCACCGCCGCCGGGGTGAAGGTGGATCCGGTGGCATTTCTGGTGGTGAAAGACGGCGTGACGCGAGTGATGCCGGTGGCGATCCCTGCCATGGGCACCGCTGACCGCATCATCGAGATGGTGCCCCAGGTCATGGATCGGGTGGAGAGCTTCATCGATAAAAAGAAGGAAACTACCGATTTCTGAGCGCGTATACTGACACCATCAACAGGCAAAGGGTGATGGTGCGTGAAAATGATGAGGATCGCCGCCGCTGCGCTGGCGGCGGCCCTGCTGCTGGGGCAGAGGGCGTGGGCGGCGGTGGATATCTCCGCCACGGCCGCGGTGCTGATGGACTGCGGGACGGGGCAGATCCTCTACGAGAAGAATGCTGACAAGCGGATGCTTATTGCCAGCACCACAAAGATCCTGACGGCTCTGGTGGTGCTGAAAAACTGCGGAATGCAGCAGGAGGTCACGGTGCGGCCGCAGCATATGGCAGAGGGCTCCTCCATGTATCTGAAGCCCGGGGAAAGGGTGACGGTGGAAAGCCTGCTGTACGGGCTGATGCTCTGCTCCGGCAATGACGCCGCCCTGGCGCTGGCAGATGCCTGCGGAGGAGAGACGAAATGCGTTGATTTGATGAACCGGCTGGCCGGGAGGATCGGCATGGACAGCAGCCACTTTGAAAATCCCAACGGACTGGACGGGGAAGCGCATTACTCCACCGCCCGGGATATGGTAAAGCTGGCGGCCTATGCCGTAAGGCAGCCCGCATTTATGCGGATATGCTCCACCGTGACCGCCCAAACAGGCGGGCGCAGCATGAAAAACCACAACCGGCTGCTGCGGGAGCTGGATGGCTGCGTGGGGATGAAGACGGGATTTACAAAAGCGGCCGGGCGGACACTGGTGACCTGCGTGGAGCGGGAGGGACGGATGCTGGCGGCGGTGACGCTGCAGGACGGCAACGACTGGGCCGACCATGCGGCGCTGTATGAATACGGATTTGACCGGGATGGGGCGGCGGAAACGGCCTTCTTACCGGGAAATAAAAGAAACATGTAGGAAAAAGGCAGGTGGCGTGGGTGCGGCAGCGGGTACAGAAGATCATTGCCCAGGCGGGACTGTGCTCCCGGCGCACGGCAGAGGAATGGATGCTTGCGGGGCGGGTCACGGTGAACGGACGGCCCGCAAGGCCCGGCGAACAGGCGGACCCGGACACGGACTGCATCCTGGTGGACGGCAGGCCCCTGGGCGAGGGGGAGGAGAAGGTGTATCTGATGCTCCACAAGCCCCGGGGCTATGTGACGACGCTATCCGATGAGATGGGCCGGAGGACCGCTGCGGAGCTGGTGGAAGGCTGCGGGGCAAGGGTGTTTCCCGTGGGACGGCTGGACATGGATTCGGAGGGCCTGCTGCTGTTTACCAACGACGGAGAGCTGATGCAGCGGCTTATTCACCCGCGCTATGAAGTGGACAAGCTGTACAGAGTTACCGTGCGGGGCGACTGGGAAAAAGGCGTTCAGGAGCTGCGCAGGATGCGGACGCTGGAGGGAGAGCCCATTGCTCCGGCCCAGGTGGAGCTGGATTCCGCTCAGGGCTCCGGCGCTGTGCTGCGCATGACCATCCATCAGGGAAAGAAGCGGCAGATCCGTAGGATGTGCCGGCAGGCCGGACTGGCCGTTACGCGGCTGGAGCGGATCGCAGAACACGGAGTTTGTTTAGGAAATCTGCCATGTGGCAAGTGGAGAGCCTTAACAGATGAAGAGGTAAGAATGCTGAAGGGAAACGGTGAGAAATGACCCATAATGTACTCTATTTGATCCGGAACGGCATGGACGGATTTTCCAAGGGGCAGAAGCGGATCGCAAATTACATACTCTCCAACTATGACAAGGCGGCCTTTATGACTGCCTGCCGGTTGGGACAGATCGCCCAGGTCAGCGAGTCGACGGTGGTGCGGTTTGCCTCGCAGCTGGGGTATGACGGGTACCCCGCCATGCAGAAGGCTCTGCAGGAGCTGATCCGGGGCAAGCTGACCAGCATTCAGCGCATCCAGGCATCCGGCAATCAGATCGACAGCGACGACATCGCCGGAAGCGTCATGCAGCGTGATATGGAGACCATCCGGGGCACCATTGAGCGCATGGATCGGACGGAGTTTGACCTGGCGGTGGAAAAATTGGTGGGTGCAAAGCACATTTACCTGCTGGGGGTGCGGTCGTCCTCGTTTTTGGCCGGATATCTGAACTTTTATTTCCGGCTGATCTTCAAGAATGTGACGCTGGTACAGACGGCGGCGGCCGGGGAGATATTTGACCAGATGCTGCGCATCGGACCGGGAGATGTGCTGGTGGGCATCTGTTTTCCCAGGTACTCTCAAAATGCGGTGAATGCCGTGCGTTTTGCCCGGGATCAAGGGGCGGATGTGGTGGCCGTGACGGACAGCAAGATGTCGCCCCTATACAAGATGTCCAGCGCGTCGCTGCTGGTAAGCAGCGACATGATCTCCTTCGTGGACTCCATGGCCGCCCCGGTAAGTCTGCTGAATGCGCTGATTCTGGCGGTGGGTCGGCAGAAGAGCTCGGAGACATCGGAGAGATTTTCGGAGCTGGAGCGAGTGTGGTCCCGGTATGGGGTTTTCGGGTATGTGGAAGATGAATAAGGAGATCGTGGTCATCGGCGGCGGAGCCGCCGGTATGATGGCAGCTATTGCGGCGGCGGAGCAGGGGGCGACTGTGCGCCTGCTGGAGCCCAATGAGCGGCTGGGAAAAAAATTGAATATCACCGGAAAAGGCCGGTGCAACGTGACCAATAACTGTACGCCGGAGGAGCTGATGGCCCATATTGCCCGTAATGGTAAATTCCTTTACAGTGCTCTCAATTGCTTTACAAGCGCAGATGCGATGGCGTTTTTTGAGGGGATCGGCGTGCCGCTGAAAACAGAGCGGGGGAACCGGGTGTTTCCCGTGTCGGACTGCGCGTTTGACGTATCCGGGGCACTGCGGCGGCGGATGGAAAAATTGGGCGTGCGGTGGGAGCATGACCGGGCGGTATCCGTCCGGTGCCGGGAGGGAGCTGTTTGCTCTGTTTCGGGGGAAAAGGCGGACTACCCGGCTCGAGCGGTGATTCTGGCTACGGGGGGTGTGTCCTATCCGGGGACAGGCTCCACCGGAGACGGCTACCGCATGGCCCGGGAGCTGGGACACACCATTGTGGAGCCCCACGGCTCCCTGGTGCCGCTGGTGAGCGATGATCCCTGCTGCGGACGGATGCAGGGGCTGGCGCTGAAAAATGTGCAGCTTTCCGCCCGGAATGAGAAGGGGAAAACCGTATTCAGCGAGTTCGGAGAAATGCTGTATACCCATTTTGGAGTATCGGGGCCACTGGTGCTATCTGCCAGTGCACATCTGCGGGAATGGGACGAACACCGGTATATACTGTCTGTTGACCTGAAGCCCGCGCTTACAGAGGAGAAGCTGGAGGAGCGGCTTTTGCGGGAGCTGCGGGAGCAGAGCAACCGGAACATGGAAAATGTGCTGGCATCGCTGCTGCCCCACAGTATGATCCCGGTGATGTGTGAGCGGCTGGGGATAGGACCGGATCTGAAGGCCAATTCCCTGAAAAAAGAGCAGCGCAGGGCGCTGGAGCATGAGCTGAAGCATTTTGATATTTCCGTGACAGGGCCGAGGCCGGTGGCGGAGGCCATCGTGACCTCCGGCGGGGTCAAGGTGGGAGAAGTGAATCCCAACAGCATGGAATCCAAAAACGTAAGAGGACTTTTCTTTGCGGGAGAGATTCTGGATGTGGATGCATACACGGGCGGGTTCAACCTGCAGATTGCCTGGTCTACCGGCCGGGCAGCAGGCTTGGCTGCCGCAGAAAAAGAAGGAGAAGAAGAGATATGAGCGTATATGCCGTGGCCGTGGATGGCCCGTCCGGAGCAGGTAAAAGTACACTGAGCAAGGCTGTGGCCCAGGAGCTGGGCATTGTATATGTGGACACAGGGGCCATTTACCGGACCATCGGATACTACATTTTCAAGCACCGGATTGACCCCAGGGATGCCCAGGCTGTCACCGCCGCCCTGCCTCAGATCCATGTGGACATGCGATACAGCAGAGACGGGCTGCAGCATATGTTTCTGGGCGGCGAGGACGTGACGGAGCAGATCCGTCTGCCGGAGATCTCCATGTACGCCTCGGCGGTATCCGCCATTGCGGCGGTACGGGAGCATCTGCTGGATATGCAGCGGGATATGGCCCGGCGCAGCAGTGTTATTATGGACGGGCGGGACATCGGCACAGTGGTGCTGCCGGACGCCCAGGTGAAGATATTCCTCAGCGCCGATGTGGAGGTGAGGGCACGCCGCCGGACTCTGGAGCTGGAGCAGCGGGGTACTCCCAAGCCCTATGAGCAGGTGCTGGAGGAAATGAAGGAGCGGGACTGGGCGGACAGCCACCGGGCGGCGGCGCCGCTGCGCCCGGCAGAGGACGCGGTGGTGGTGGACACCACGGAAATGGACTTTCAGCAGAGTAAAGAGGCCATTTTACAGGTCGTCAGGAGGCGGATCGGACAATGAGCAGCAAGTATTTCTCCACCGTATACGATATTGTGAAGCCCATAGCAACCTTCCTGCATCCTATCCGGGTGGAGGGGCTGGAGAATGTGCCCAAGGAAGAGCCGGTGCTGCTTTGCCCCAACCACAGCAGCAACTGGGATCCAATTCTGCTCATTTGCGCCCTGGGCCGGGAGGCAAATTTGCAGATCATGGGGAAAAATCAGCTGTTTAAAATCCCCATTCTGCGCACGTTTTTGCGCAAAATGGGCGTGTTTCCCGTGGATCGGGGACACTCCGACATCGGCGCTGTGAAACGGTCTATCCAGGCGCTGAAGGACGGATTTATGCTGATGGTATTCCCTGAGGGGACCCGGGTGCGCAAAAAGAACAGGGGCGTGCGGCCCAAGGGCGGCGTGGCCATGATGGCAATCCGCGCCGGAGCGAAGTTGATGCCCATTTATATCGGAACGAAGAAGCGGCTGTTTGCCAAGGTGCCGATCATTTTCGGCAAGCCCTTTACACCGGAATATACCGGCAGAAAAGGCACGGCGGAGGAATACCAGGCCAATGCCGACGAGGTGGTGCGGCAGGCCTATGAGCTGGGGGGAGAAGCATGGATGTGATGCTGGCCCGAAGCGCCGGATTCTGCTACGGCGTGAAGCGGGCGGTGGACATGGCCCGGGAGACGGCCCGGCAGGGAAGAACCTGCGTGATGCTGGGCAGCATCATCCACAACGCCAACGTGGTGGCGGAGCTGGAGGCGCTGGGGATGCGCAAGGCGGAGGCCCCGGAGGAGATCCGGCCCGGAGAGACGGTGCTGATCCGCTCCCACGGGGAGAAAAAAGAGGTTTTTCAGCGGCTGGAGGCGCTGGGCGCTCCATGCATCAACGCTACCTGCCCCAATGTGCTGCGCATCCAGCAGCTGGTGGCCCAGGCCCAGGAGGAGGGAAGAACGCCTCTTATCATCGGCGAGCCCCACCATCCGGAGGTCATGGGGGTGGCCAGCTGGTCGGAGCGGTCTGTGGTTTTGCCCGGTCCGGAGGAGCTGGAAAACTGGCTGGCGGAGGACCCCAAACGGCGGGATCTGCCCATGACGGCAGCGGCGCAGACCACCTGCGTACAGGCAATTTGGGAAAGTTCCAAAGAAATTTTAAAAAAACAGTGTACAAATGTAAAAATCTTTGATACAATATGTAATGCTACGCATAGGCGTCAAGCGGAGGCGGCCGAATTGGCGGCCAAAGTGGACGTTATGGTCGTTGTTGGAGACCGAAAAAGTGCCAATACCAAGCATTTAGCGGAGATTTGCAGGGAGAAATGCGGACGGGTCGTTCAGATCGAGCGGGCCGGTGAGCTCTCGTCAGACCTTTTTGAAGGATGTCTTGTGGCAGGTCTAACGGCCGGCGCGTCTACGCCAGCGGGCATCATTAAGGAGGTATATACAACGATGAGCGAAGAAATCAAGAACATGGAATCCACCGAGGAGAGCTTCGAGGAACTGCTGGAAAAATCTTTTAAAACTTTAAATACAGGAGAGAAGGTAACCGGTATCGTGACGGCCGTGGGCCCCACTGAGGTCCAGGTGGATCTGGGCTGCAAGCAGGCGGGCTACATTGCGGCTGATGAGCTGAGCGCTGACCCCAATGTCAAGCCCGAGGACGTGGTGAAGGTGGGCGATGAGATCGAGACCTATATCATCCGCGTCAACGATGTGGAAGGCTATGCCATGCTCTCCAAGAAGCGTCTGGACGCTGTGAAGGTTTGGGAAGATATTGAGAACGCCCGGGAGAATAAGGAGACGCTGGAAGGCAAGGTCACCGAGGAGAACAAGGGCGGCATCGTCGTCAACGTCAAGGGCGTGCGCGTGTTCGTGCCCGCTTCCCAGAGCGGCCAGCCCCGTGGCGCCGATCTCAGCGAGATGATCGGCCAGACCGTGTCCCTGCGCATCACCGAGGTCAACCGTGCCCGCCGCCGCGTGGTGGGTTCTATCCGCGCCGTACAGTATGAGGCCCGCCAGGCTGCCCAGGCTGCCGTGTGGGAGAGCATCGAGGTGGGTAAGCACTACACCGGCACCGTTAAGTCCATGACCAGCTACGGCGTGTTTGTGGACATTGGCGGCGTGGACGGTATGGTACATATCTCCGAGCTGTCCTGGTCCCGCATCAAGAACCCCGCCGAGGTGGTTTCCGTGGGTGACACGCTGGATGTGTATGTTATCTCTTTCGATCCCGAGAAGCATAAGATCTCTCTGGGCGTGAAGGATCGCTCCTGCAACCCCTGGGATAAGTTCATGGAGACCTATCATGTGGGCGATGTGGCCAATGTGCGCATCGTGAAGCTGATGACCTTCGGCGCTTTCGCTGAGGTCGTTCCCGGCGTGGATGGTCTGATCCACATCTCCCAGATCGCGGATCGCCGCATCGAGAAGCCCGGTGACGTTCTGTCCGAGGGCCAGATGGTGGACGCCAAGATCACTGCTATCGACGAGGAGAAGCAGAAGATCTCCTTGTCTATCCGCGCTCTGCTGGGCAGCCATGAGGACGAGGCCGCCGAGGATGAGACCGAGGAATAATTCCATGTGAATGATCCGACCCGGCACCCGTACAGGGTGCCGGGCTTTTTTTACGCACTTCCCTGTGTCACGGCAGGAAAACGGCACATAAAATGTGGCATGAGGAGGAATGGCAGCATGGAATATGTGATTATTATTGCCCGCTCCGTGACACAGGCCCAGCGCATGATGCGGACGCTGGAAAACTGCGGAATATGGGCTAAAATATTCCGGGCCCCGGTGGGCTTGACAGAATTCGGATGCAGCTATGCGGTGAAGACCCGGAGAGAGCGGCTGTATGCGGCGATGGAATGCCTGGGCAAAAGCGGCCTGCAGCCCCTTTCTGTCCACGAAAAAACAGAGGACGGCTACCGGGAGGTGCGGATATGATCTATCTGGACAGCGGTGCCACCACCCTGGAAAAGCCCCCGGCTGTGGCGCGTGCCATGGCGCGGGCGGCGGGGGAAATGTCATCGCCGGGACGGGGGAATTATCCGGCATCACAGCGGGCCGCGCAGACCGCTTACGCTTGCAGGGAGGCCGCGGCAGACCTGTTTGATGTGCCGGAGCCGGAGCGGGTGGTATTTACCTTCAACGCCACCCACGGCCTGAACATCGCCATCCGGACTCTGGTGCGGCCGGGCGGACGGGTGGCCATCAGCGGATATGAGCATAACGCAGTGACGCGGGTGCTCCACAGCATCCGGAATGTAGAGATCCTGGTGGCGGACGCGCCGCCGTTCAAGCCGGATAAGATTATGGCGGGCTTTCATATGGCGCTGCAGCGGGGCGTGGATGCGGTGATCTGCAACCACGTTTCCAATGTGTTCGGGTGCGTGCAGCCAGTGGAGGCGCTGGCGGAGCTATGCAGAAAATATGGCGTGCCGCTGATCGTGGATGCGTCCCAGTCGGCGGGGATACGGCCGGTCTCCCTGGCGGAATGGGATGCGGCCTTTATAGCGATGCCGGGGCACAAGGGGCTCTATGGCCCTCAGGGGACCGGGCTGCTGCTGTGCGGGCGCAGCGCACAGCCGCTGCTGTTCGGCGGAACGGGGAGCGCGTCCCGGATACAGACCATGCCGGAGGTGCTGCCGGATCGGCTGGAGGCGGGAACGCACAACATGCCAGGTATTGCGGGGCTGCTGGAAGGACTGCGATTTGTGAGGCAAACGGGGATAGAGCGGATCGCGCTGCGGGAAAAACGGCTGACACAGCGGGCGGCGGAGGGCCTGAAACGCCTGCCGGGCGTGGAGGTTTTCGCGGCGGAAAATGAGTGGGAGCAGACGGGGGTTCTGTCCTTCCGGGCGGAGGGCAGGGACTGCGAGCAGATCGGGGAGGCGCTGGCCCGGCGGCAGATCGCCGTGCGCGCAGGACTGCACTGCGCGCCGCTGGCACACCGGTCGGCAGGTACGCTGAAAACCGGGACGGTGCGCATCAGCCCGTCGTTTTTTAGCACGGAGATGCAGATCGATGTGTTTCTGCGGGAAATGCGGGGAATCCTCCTGGAAAACGGAAAGAATTCTCTATAGTTCCTGTTGCTTTTTTTCAGGATTTTATATATAATAAGTATTATCTATGGCATAAACCTGTACGGGAAAGGAGCAGACTGTGGATTCTATCATTTCAGTGCTGCAAAGCGTTTGGCAATACCTGCTGCTGATCCGGATCACGGACGTGCTGGATGTGGCCATTATGTCGTTTGCCATCTACAAGGTGTTGAGCCTGGTGCGCAGTACCCGCGCGGAGAACATCCTCAAGGGCGTGGTATTTTTCATTCTGGCGCTGTGGCTGTCCTCGCTGATGAATCTGCGGGGGATCAACTATATACTGAGCTATGTGGTGGAATGGGGCGTGCTGGCCCTGTTTATCCTGTTTCAGCCGGAGCTGCGGCACGGGCTTGAACAGCTTGGCAGTAAGAATATCCGGCTGCTGCGAATCATTTCGCCGGAACAGCAGTCTACGGAGCTGGAAAAGGCCATCGATCAGACTGTTGTCGCCTGTACGGAGATGTCTAAGTCCCGCACGGGCGTACTGATCGTGTTTGAACGGAGGATCCTGCTCAATGATATGCTCCGCAGCGGGACCATGCTGGACGCTGCGGTCAGCAGCGAGCTGCTGAAGAATATTTTCTTCGTCAAGGCACCGATGCACGATGGCGCGGTGATCATCCGCAACGGGCGGATCCAGGGTGCAGGGTGCATGCTGCCGCTGTCCAAGAATGTGAATCTCAGCCGCGACCTGGGGATGCGCCACCGGGCGGGCATCGGCATGAGCGAAAATTCCGATGCGGTGGTAGTCATCGTTTCGGAGGAAACGGGCTCTATCTCTGTGGCTATCGGCGGGATGCTCAAGCGGCATCTGATGCCGGAGACGTTGGAAAAGCTGCTGAAAAATGAGCTGATGCCTGCGGCGGAGCCTGAGGAAGAAAAGACCCGGAAGTGCGCATGGCTGGATCGGCTGCGCCAGAAGAAGGGGGTAGGCGACGATGAATAAAAAACGCAAAACGGTACGCATCGCGGCCTCCATCGCGGCGGCCATTGCCATATGGCTCTATGTGGACACAGTACGTATGCCCAGTGTGCCGATGACGGTGAAGAATATCCCGGTGGAATTCTCCGGCGAGAACACGACCCTGGCCGACCGGGGGCTGATGCTGCTGTCCGGCTACGACACGACCATCGATCTCACGCTGAAGGGGCCGCGCCGGCAGCTCTACAAGATCAATAAGGACGATATCCGCATTGTGGCGGACACCGCTTCGGTTACAGAGGTGGGCACCCAGAGCCTGAGCTATCAGGTCATATATCCGGACGATGTTGCCAGAAACTCCATTTCCGTTGACTGGGCCAGCGCATACAGAGTGACGGTATCCGTGGGTGAGCTGTACTCAAAGGAGGTGCCGGTGCGCTGCGAGGTGACCGGAACACCAAAGAAGGATTACTACGCGGAGGATCCCGTGCTGGATATGGACTCCATTTTGCTGCGGGGACAGCGGGACGACCTGGTGAACGTCAGCTATGCAAAGCTGACGGTGGACATCGACGGCCGGGACGAGACGTATCACAATGCCGTTGGGTTCACGCTGTACGATTACAACGACATCGCCGTGGAAAACAGTGCCATCCGGCCGGCCTCGAAGCTGGTGCAGGTCAGGGTGCCGGTGAAGACCACCAAGGAGGTGCCGCTGACCATCGTTGTGAAGGAATCGGCAGGCTCTACCCTGGAGGAGACAAGCTACACCATATCCCCGAAAACCGTTACCATAGCGGGAGAGAAGGACGTGCTCAGTCCGATCACAGAGATCACTCTGGATACGATCTATTTGCAGGATATTACAGAGTCCAAGAGTCTGTATTACGAGGTCATCGCTCCGGAGCATACGGAGCTTGTGGGCGGAGCGCAGAACGCCACGGTGGCATTTACCGTGTCCGGTGTGAAGGAAAAGACGGTTACGGTGAGTAAGTTCCTTGTAGAGCGGGTGAAGGAGAACTTTACCGGCCAGTGCACAACGGAGAGTATTCAGGTGACGCTGCGCGGACTGGCCGCCGAGATCGACGCTGTGACAGGCGACAAGGTGGTGGCGGTGATCGATTTCAGCAGCCTGAGCAGCGAGGGAGAATATACGCTGCCGGTGACCATTGTGGCCGATGGGTATGACAACATCAGCGCCAAGGGCACCTATCAGGTGAAGGTGAGACTGGATCCCGCAGAGAACAACAATGGCGAAAGGAACAATACATGACGCAGATCGCAACAGTTAAAAAAAATCTTGAACCGGGCTTCGTGGAGATCTCGGTACCCCGGAAATCCGCCTGCGGACATGACTGTGAGGAGTGTGCGGGGTGTGGGATGACCGGAGCGGCCATCCACGCCCGGGCCAGTGATCCCGTTGGCGTGAAGCCCGGAGACAAGGTCGTGGTGCAGAGCGAGACCAAAAAGCTGCTGGGCGTTGTGGCGCTGGTATATCTTCTGCCGGTGCTGGCTTTCCTGCTGGGGTATTTCCTGTCGGAGGGCCTGGCCGAGAGCACACGCTATATCATTGCCATCGCCGCCGCCATCGCTGCGTTCATCCCCAGCATATTCTATGACCGGTATGCCAAGCGGCACGAGGTGCTGACGTATACGGTCGTGCGTCTGTTCTGATGTTTGGATATGTACACATCTCACCGGATAAGCTAAGTGAGGAGGAGAAGGAACGGTATCAGGCATGCTACTGTGGCCTGTGCCACACCCTCGGCCGACGCTATGGCATGTTTGCCCGGATGATTCTCAACTACGATCTGGTTTTTCTGGCGGTGCTGCTGTCTGGCGGAAGCGCTCCGGAGTGCCGCCCGCAGAGGTGCACGCTGCATCCCATCCACCCGCGCTGCTCCTGCGAAGGCTCGCAGGCGCTGGAGATGGCGGCAGATGTGAGCGTACTGCTGACATGGTGGCAGCTGCGGGACGGTGTGGACGACCACAGCTTTTGGAGCGGGCTGAAATATCGGTTTTTGGCCCTGTTTCTTCGGAGAGCGTATAAAAAAGCCGCCGGAAATCAGCCGGACATGGACAGGCAGATCCGGAAAAGACTGGACGAGCTGTCCAGGCTGGAACGGGATGGGTGCCAAGTGCCGGATGAGGCGGCCGACACCTTTGCACTGCTGCTACGGGATGTGGCATCCCTGCAGCCCAGCGGCGTGAAGCGGAGGGTGCTGGAGGAGATGCTGTACCACCTGGGCAGATGGATCTATCTGGTGGATGCACTGGACGACATGAAGAAGGACAGCCGCAACGGCAGCTACAACCCGCTTTTGCTCCAATACAGCGCGGAAGACGGCGTATTACAGCCGGAGGACCGGGAAAGGGTGGCATCTACGTTGGACGCCTCCATCCGGACCATGGCCGCGGCCTTTGAGCTGGCTGATTTTGGCTGCTGGAGCGGAATTATCGAGAGTGTGGTTTATGAGGGTCTGTACGCGGTGGGCAACGCCGTGCTGAACGGGACTTTTCACAAAAACAACAAATACAGAGAACGCCAAATGAAAGGCAGGACCCAATAATGCGTGATCCCTACCAGGTGCTGGGCGTGCCCAGCACCGCGACAGATGAAGAAGTAAAGAAAGCTTACCGGAATCTGGCCAGAAAGTATCACCCGGACAACTACCACGATTCACCTCTGGCTGATGTGGCCCAGGAGAAGATGAAGGAGATTAATGAGGCCTACGAGGAAGTGCAGACCATGCGCAAAAAAGGCACAGGCGGTGGCACCTACGGGGGCAATCCCTATGGGAACCCGTATGGGCAGAGCGGCTATGGGCAGAATCCATACGGTGGGAACCCATTTTCTGGTTACGGCGGAGCCTATGGAGGAGATCCGGCCTTTGTGCGGGTGCGCATGAGCATCACCCAGGGGAACCTGAATCTGGCGGAGGAGCTGCTCAATGCGATGAGCGACCATAACGCTGAATGGAACTTCTTGAAGGGGGTCCTCTGCTACCGCAGAGGCTGGATGGATGAGGCAAAGCGGTACTACGAAACGGCGGTGCAGATGAACCCGAACAACCCGGAATACCGCAGAGCGTTGGATATTATGGAGGGCCGGGGCAGCACCTACCGCCCTCAGGGCTACGGAAACAGGACCACCGGCACCTTTGGCGGAGACAACTGCACGAGGATATGCGGCGCACTGATTTGCCTGAACTGTCTGGGCGGCGCCGGTGCCCGGTTTTTCTACTGCTGCTGAGAAGATAGAGGAGGAATAGACATGGTCAAAAGCATGACCGGCTACGGCCGCGCCCGTCAGGAGCGCAACGGCCGTAATATTACTGTGGAGGTGCGATCCGTCAACAACCGGTATCTGGATTGCACCGTGAAAATGCCGAGAGCGTACATCTTTGCTGAGGACGCCATGAAGGCGCTGGTGCAGAAGTCAATTTCCCGGGGAAAGGTGGATGTGTTCGTCACGGTAGACGCTGTGACTGCCGACCAGACGGTGGTGCAGGTCAATGAGCCCTTGGCCCGGAGCTACTACGAAGCGCTGAGCCGGCTGCAGGAGATGTTCGTGCTGAGCAACGACATTTCACCGGTGGCGATGGCGAGATTTCCCGATGTGCTGACGGTGACTAAGGCGGAGGAGGATCTGGAGATGATCTCCGCCGACATTTGTGCCGTGCTGGAGCAGGCGCTGGAGGCCCACCGGCAGATGCGCTCCGTGGAGGGTGAAAAGCTCTGTCAGGATATTATGGGCCGGGCCGGGACCATCGAGCAGATCGTGGGAAAGGTGGAGGAGCGCTCCCCCCAGACCGTGGCCGAATACAGGGCAAGGCTGGAGGGTAAGATGCGGGAGGTGCTGCAGTCCGCTACCATCGACGAGAGCAGGATTTTGACGGAGGCGGCTATTTTTGCCGACAAGATCGCCGTGGATGAGGAGACAGTGCGGCTGCGCAGCCATCTGTCCCAACTGAGAACGATGCTGGCGGGTGACGAACCTGTGGGGCGGAAGCTGGATTTCCTCATACAGGAGGTGAATCGGGAGTGCAATACCATCGGCTCCAAGTGCAACGACCTGACCATCGCCCGGGATGTGGTGGACATGAAGGCCGAGGTGGAGAAGATCCGCGAGCAGGTGCAGAACATAGAGTGAGGGACGATAAATGGATCTGATCAACATTGGATTCGGCAATCTGATCTCGGCCCAGAGACTCATTGCCATCGTCAGCCCCGACTCGGCGCCGGTGAAGAGGCTGATTCAGGAATCCAGGGACAGCGGGATGCTGATCGACGCTACCTACGGGCGGAAAACCGCGGCTGTGCTCATTATGGACAGCGACCATGTGGTGCTCTCTGCCCTGTCAACGGAGAAAATGGCCCCGCGTTTGGGGATGAAGGTAGAAGACTTTACACAGGAGGAATCACTTTGACAAAAGGGAAAACATTTATCATATCCGGGCCGTCCGGCGTGGGAAAGAGCACGGTGCTGAAGGAGCTGTTGAAGGAGTATCCGGATCTGTATTTTTCGGTTTCCGCTACGACCCGAGGCCCCCGGGAGGGAGAGAAGGACGGCGTGCATTACCACTTTATTGCGCCGGAAAACTTCCATAAAATGATCGAAGAGGACGCATTTTTGGAGTATGCGGAATATGTGGGCAACTTCTACGGAACGCCCAAGCAATTCGTGGACGCTGCTATGGAGGAGGGCCGTGACGTGATCCTGGACATTGAGATCCAGGGCGCGCAGCAGGTGTGCGCCAAACGGCCGGAGACGGTGCGGATCTTTATTGCGCCGCCCTCCTGGGCAGAACTGGAACGCCGCCTGACCGCCCGGGGAACGGACGACATGGACAAGGTGCAAAAGCGGCTGCTGCGCGCCAAGGTGGAGCTGAAAATGGCGGACCGGTATGACTATTTCGTGGTGAACGACACGGTGGAAAACGCCGTGTTCCAGCTTAGAAGCATCCTGTGCGCCGAGCACTGCAAGTCTGCGGAGCGCATTGAGAGGCTCCTGATCGATTGATGTTGTTTTAAATTTTCGCCGCAAGGCAGATAGGAAGTAGATTATTATGATGCTGTATCCCGCAATGACGAAACTCACTGAGTACATTCCCAACCGCTATATGATGGTCAACGTGGTGGCCCGCCGGGCTCGCCAGATCGCCCAGGAGGCGGAGGCAAACGGCGAGATCCTGGAGGAAAAGCCTGTGACCCTGGCCATCAATGAAGTGGCGGAGGGCCTTTTCGACGCATCGACCATCGACACCGGCATCGACACGGACAACGCGTGATCGGGAGGTAAGAGAGCTATGGCGCAGATCGCCAAAATCGCAATAGAGGCGGCTACCTACGCCATAGACAAGCCCTATGATTACCTGGCCCCGGAGGGGATGAATGTCTGCGCCGGGATGCGGGTCACGGTACCTTTCGGCAGGGGAAACCGCCGCTCGGAGGGAATGGTGCTGGCTGTGGAGACCGGGCGGCCGGATCGGCAGCTGAAGGCCATCGAATCTGTGCTGGACGAGACGCCGCAGCTATCCGGGGAACAAATTCGCCTGGCGTTGTGGATGTGCCAGCGGTATTTCTGCACATTCTATGACGCACTCCACGCGATCCTGCCCATTGGACTGTGGTACCAACACAGGGAGATATGGACACTGTGCGGGAATGTTGGCGGCGAGACCCTGACGGATAAAGAGCTTCAGCTGGCGGAGCGGCTCCGGCAGGGGGAACAGAGCTTTTCTGACTTACAGGCGGCACAGCCCCAGGCCCGGGTCATCCTGCAAAAGCTGCTGGAGATGGGACTTGCATCCTGCCGCCGGGAATCCAGCCGGCGCACAGCCGACAAGACCGACAAGTTGATCTCACTGGCCATCGGGCCGGAGGAGGCGGAGGCGCTGCTCCGGGAGAAACGGAACCGGGCTCCGCGCCAGGCGGATGCGCTGGCATTTTTGCTGAAAAATGGGGAGACCTCCCTGCATGAGCTGCTGTATTTCACAGGCATCAGCCGAGGAGCGGTGACAAAAATGGTGCATGCGGAGATCCTGTCCCAGAGGGAGCAGGAGGTATTCCGGGTGCAGCTTCGCCCGGCTGACAGCAAGGCACCGGAGATCCGCCTGAACAAGGAGCAGCAGACAGCGTATGACCAGATCCTGCAGCGGATCCACGGGGGAAAACCGGGGGTCACGCTGCTGCAGGGCGTCACAGGCAGCGGAAAGACGGAAATCTATATTTCCCTGGCGCAGCGGCTGCTGCAGGAGGGGAAAACGGCCATGATCCTTGTGCCGGAGATCGCCCTGACGCCGCAGATGATGCAGAGATTTTCCGCCTATTTCGGGGAGGATGTGGCCCTGCTACACAGCGGACTGGGCATCGCAGAGCGGTATGACCAGTATAAACGCATCCGAAAAGGGATGGCAAAGATCGTGCTGGGAACAAGATCCGCCGTGTTTGCACCGCTGTCCCATCTGGGTATGATCGTGATAGACGAGGAGCAGGAGGGTTCCTACGAATCGGAGAATCCGCCGTGCTACCATGCCAGGGATATTGCCAAATTCCGCTGTGCCAGAGAAGGCGCGTGGCTGGTCCTAGGGTCCGCGACTCCGACGGTTGAAACGGCGTACCTGGCTCAAAAGGGAGACTATCACCTGGCGCTGCTGCGCAAACGATACAACCAAAATGCGCTGCCGTCGGTCACTCTGGCAGACATGCGCCAGGAGCTGCGGCAGGGAAACTGCACGTCCATCAGCCAGCCCCTGTATCGGGAGATACAGAAGAATCTGGAGCTGGGACAGCAGACGATTTTGTTTCTCAACCGCAGAGGCAACAGCCGACAGATGATCTGCCCGGGCTGCGGCTATGTGCCGCAATGCCCCCGGTGCAGCGTCTATTTGACCTATCACTCCGCCAACAGGCGGATGATGTGCCATTATTGCGGCTATTCGGAGCCGTTTGCCGAGGAATGCCCGGAGTGCGGCATACCCTTTAAGCCCATTGGCTCCGGCACCCAGAAGGTGGAGCAGGAGCTGAAGGAGCTGTTTCCCGGGACACCTGTTCTGCGGATGGACGCCGACTCGGTAGGCGGGCAGCATGAGAAAATGCTGCAAAAATTTGAAAAGGAGAAAATTCCGATCCTGCTGGGTACCCAGATGGTGGCCAAGGGTTTGGATTTTGATACAGTTACGCTGGTGGGCGTTCTGGCAGCGGATCAGTCGCTGTATGTGGACCACTACCGGGCGGCAGAGCGCACATTTGTGCTGCTGACCCAGGTGGTGGGTCGGGCCGGACGGGGCGCCAGCCTGGGACGGGCCGTGATACAGACGTATACACCGGAAAACGAGGTGCTGCTGGATGCTGCGGCCCAGGACTATGAGAGCTTTTTCCGCAGGGAGATCGGGCTGCGCCGGATCCGGCGGGAGCCGCCCTTTGCCGACGAGGTGATCCTGACAGTGACCGGGACGGAGGAGGAGGCCGTGCGCCGGGCCTGCGTGCAGGTGCGGGACAGCCTGCGCCTTGCCGCCGGAAAGGCACCATACGACGAGATGGAGCTTGAGATCCTGGGCCCGGCACCGGCCGGGGTCGTGAAGGTGAACAACCGGTTTCGCTACCGCATCACGGTGGTGGGAAAGTGCTCGGCACCGGTGAGACGGCTGCTGGCAGCCTATATGAAGGAATTTGCCAAAAGAAAAGAGAACCGCACGCTGCATATCTTTGCAGAGTGCAACCGCATGAATTAATAGGATGGAGGAATTGACATGGCACTGCGAAGGATCGTATTGCAGGGAGACGAGTGCTTGACCAAAGTATGCCGGCCGGTTACGGAATTCAACAGCCGCCTGCACATACTGCTGGATGATATGACGGAGACGCTGCTGGATTCCGGCGGAGTGGGCCTTGCCGCGCCGCAGGTGGGAATTCTGCGCCGGGTTTGCGTGGTGCAGAACGAGGACGACGAGATCATCGAACTGGTGAATCCCGAGATCATTTATACCGAGGGGGAGCAGACCGGCCTGGAGGGCTGCCTCAGTGTACCCGGCAAGTATGGCGTGGTGACCCGGCCGGAGGTGGTGCGGGTGCGCGCCCAGGACCGAAATGGCAATTTCTTCGAGGTAATGGATTCCGACCTGACGGCCCGGTGCTTCTGCCATGAGATCGAGCATCTGGACGGGCATCTGTTCGTGGAGCACACGGATCACCTGATGAGCGAGGAGGAGCTGCAGGAGTTTATCCGGAAGCAGGAAGAAGGCGAGAAGTAATGCGCATTCTGTTTATGGGAACGCCGGATTTCGCTGTGGAGCAGCTGAAGCGGCTGGTAGAGGACGGCCACGAGATCTGCGGCGTGTTTACACAGCCGGACAAGCCGAAGAACCGGGGGATGAAAATGACCTTTTCCCCTGTAAAGGAATATGCCCTTATATGTGGTCTGGATGTTTATCAGCCCACGAAAATGCGTGACGGCAGCGCCCTGGCCATTGTGGAGAAGCTGCGGCCGGAGCTGATAGTTGTGGCGGCCTATGGGCGGATCCTGCCGGAGGATATTTTGTCGGCGGCTCCTATGGGTGCAATCAATGTACACTCCTCTATTCTGCCCCAATACCGGGGAGCGGCCCCTATCAACTGGGCCATTCTGGACGGGAGGAAGGAGACCGGCGTCACCATCATGTATATGGCGAAGGAGCTGGACGCCGGGGATGTGATCTGCATGAGAAAAACGGAGATCCTGCCGGAGGAGGATGCACAGGAGCTGACAGGGCGTCTGGCCCTGCTGGGCGCAGACGCCCTGGCGGAGGCCATTGGACAGCTGGCCAGCGGCACGGTTGTGCGTACCCCGCAGGATCACAGTGCCTTTTCCTATGCGCCGATGCTGAGCAAGGAGCTCTCCCCTATGGATTGGTCTCGGTCGGCCCAGGCGCTGCACAACCAGGTGCGGGGGCTTATCCCCTGGCCTTGTGCCACTATGGAGCTGGGCGGGAAAAAGGTAAAGGTCTTTAAGACAAGGATAGGCGGAGAAGTGCAGGCAGAGGCCGGAGCCATTGTGACCGCAGACAAGCGGGGCCTGGAGATCGCCTGCGGAGACGGACGCAGCCTGTGGATCCTGCAGTTGCAGGCAGAGGGTGGAAAGCGCATGATGGCCGCGGATTATCTCCGGGGGCATCCCATTGAGATAAAGCAATGAGTGAAAAGAAGAATTTAACAGCCCGGGATACGGCGCTGGAGGTGCTGATGCAGGTGGAGCGGGCCAATGCGTGGTCCGACGGCAGCCTGAAACGCACCATTGCCAAAAACGGACTGGACAGCAGAGAGGCGGCGCTGGCCACCCGGCTGAGCTATGGGGTGATCCAGAACCGGATGCTGCTGGATTACTACATTTCCTGCTACTGTGTGCAGAAGGCCAACAGGCTGGAGCCTGTGATCCGGAATATCCTGCGCATCGGGGGCTATCAGATCCTGTTCATGGATAAGATCCCCCACCGGGCTGCGGTGAATGAGGCGGTGGAGATGTGCCGCCGGAACCAAAGACCCCGGGCTACGGGCATGGTCAACGCTGTGCTGCGTAAGTTTGTGACCAACTGGATGAACATGCCGGATCTGCCCCACAGCAATCGGGCGGAATACCTCTCCATAAGGTATAGTCACCCGCTGTGGCTGGTCAAGCGGCTGCTGGAACTTCTTCCCGAGGAGGAAGCAGAGCGCTTCCTGCAGGGAAACAATGAGATCGTACCGACCACCATCCAGACAAATCTGCTCAAGACGGACGATGAGTCTTTGGAGGAGGAGCTGAAGCAGGCAGGTGCGGCGGTGGAGCGGCATCCGTGGCTGCCGCACTGCTTCACCGTCAGCGGTACGGGAAATCTGGAGGATCTGGCTGCCTTTTCCCAAGGGCGCTTCATGGTACAGGATGCGGCGGCACATCTGGCTGCGGTAGTGGCCGGAGTCAAGCCGGGGGATCGGATACAGGATGTGTGCGCGGCTCCGGGGGGAAAATCCTTCGCGGCGGCCATTGCAATGGAGAACCGGGGGGAGATTTTGTCCTGTGATATCCACCCGCACAAGCTGAAGCTGATTGAAAGCGGCGCACAGCGGTTGGGCATTACCTGCATCCGCGCAGCCCTGGCAGATGCCAGAGAGCATCATACCGCTTGGGACCGGGAAGTGGATGTCGTAATTGCCGATGTGCCTTGCTCGGGACTGGGAATCATCAGGAAAAAGCCGGATATACGCTACAAGGATCCCAAGGAGCTGGGACAGATCCCGGCGATCCAGCGGGATATTCTGGAGAACGTGTGCGAATATGTGCGGCCCGGCGGCGTGTTGGTCTACTCCACCTGCACGGTGCTGCCGGAGGAAAACCAGGGGATCACGGATGCCTTTTTGCAGGCGCATCCGGAGTTTGAGTTGACGCCGTTTTCGCTGCCGCTGCCCATCGGGCGCAGTGACGGACGGCTGACCCTATGGCCTCAGAGGCATGGGACGGATGGATTCTACATCTGCCGCATGAAGAGAAAAGACTGAACGATACTGGAAACGAACAGGAGGGCAGGCATGACGGACATCAAATCCATGACCAGAGGGGAAATGGAGATATTTTTCCGGGAAATGGGCCAGCCTGCCTTCCGGGCGAAGCAGGTGTTCACCTGGCTGCACAGAGGGGCAGGATCCTTCGAGGAAATGAGCAATCTATCCAAGGAGCTGCGCGGGAAGCTGGCGCAAAGCTGCCGCATTACGGTACCGAAGGTGGTGCGCAAGCAGGAGTCCCGGCTGGACGGAACCATCAAGTACCTGTGGGAGCTGCAGGACGGAAACTGCATTGAAACGGTGCTGATGCAGTACCGCCACGGGAACACGGTGTGCATTTCCTCCCAAGTGGGCTGCCGCATGGGCTGCGCCTTCTGCGCCTCCACCATTGCGGGGCGGGTGCGGGATCTGACGCCGTCGGAGATGCTGGATCAGGTGCTGTTTACCCAGCTGGACTCCGGGCGGGAGATATCCAACATTGTGCTCATGGGCATCGGAGAACCGCTGGATAACCGGGATAATGTGCTGAAATTTCTGGAGCTGGTGAATCATCCGGATGGGCTGAACATCGGAATGCGGCATATCAGCCTGTCCACCTGCGGGGTGATCCCCGGGATCGAGTTCCTGGCCGGGCAGCATCTGCAGCTTACGCTGTCGGTTTCGCTGCATGCACCGGATTCTGAGACGCGCTCGCGGATCATGCCGGTGAATCGGAAGTACGATGTGGAGGAGCTGTTTGCCGCGTGCCACCGCTATTTTGCGGCGACCGGGCGGCGGATCTCCTTTGAATATGCCATGATAGACGGGGTGAACGACCACGATTGGCAGGCGGATCTCATTGCCAGAAAGCTGGCAGGGATGCCGGGGCATGTGAACCTGATCCCGCTGAATGACGTGGTGGAGAGCCCGTTTAAGCCAAGCCGCCGGGTGGCGGCCTTCCAAAAAAGACTGGAATCCCACGGCGTGACCGCCACTGTGAGGCGGAGCCTGGGCGGAGATATTGACGCCTCCTGCGGCCAGCTGCGCCGCAAGGCCATGGAGGAAAAGGAGGGCGGGAGCCGGAAATGAGAATTTGGAGCATATCGGATATCGGTCTTGTGCGGCATGAGAACCAGGACGCCTGCGGAACGATGCTCATAGGCGAATATACCGCCGCCGTGGTTTGCGACGGTATGGGCGGCACAGACGGTGGCGCAGTGGCGAGCCGCCTGGCTGTGGCCACCTACCGGGAGCAGCTGGAGAATCTTCTGCGCGGCCATATGACCACGGAGCAGCTGAAGGAGGTCTCCGGGTTTGCCATTGCTGCCGCAAATGCCGCCATACGGGACAGAGCCCAGGAGGAAACCTCCATTCAGAGTATGGGAACGACGCTGGTTTCCGCCATCATCCGGGGCGAGGACGTGGTCGTCAGCAATGTGGGCGACAGCCGCGCATACTTGCTCTCCCATGCGGGAATACGGCAGATCTCGAAGGATCATTCCCTGGTTGAATCCATGGTGGAACAGGGAAATCTTACAAAGGAACAGGCAAAAAAGCATCCGGGACGGAATTTGATCACCCGGGCGCTGGGGCCGGAAGAATCTGTGCAGGACGATGAATTTGACCACAAGTGGAAGCAGGGAGATTTTCTGCTCCTGTGCACGGACGGACTGGTGAACACCGTCAGCGATCAGGAAATGCTGTTTGAGATCGTTCACACGGAAGAGCCGGAGCACTGCCTGCAGAGACTGGTCGACATTTCCATGAGCCGAGGGGCACCGGACAATGTGACTGCGATCCTGATTCAGAACATTTAAAGGAGATTCAAATATGGATAAGTACATAGGAAAAATGCTGGACGACCGCTATGAGATCATAGAGCAGATCGGTTCCGGCGGAATGGCCAATGTATATAAGGCGAAATGCCACCGACTCAACCGCATGGTGGCGATCAAGATCCTGAAAGCTGATATGGCGGAAAATGAGGAGATCCGCCGCCGCTTCCGGGATGAGAGCCGGGCTGTGGCTCAGCTGTCCCACGTCAATATCGTTTCCGTATATGATGTCTCCACCAGCGGCGACACGGAGTATATCGTCATGGAGCTGATCGACGGCATCACCCTCAAGCAGTACATGGCCCGCAGGGGGGAGATGGATTGGCGGGAATCGCTGCACTTTATCATCCAGATCATGCGAGCTCTGGAGCACGCCCATAGCCGGGGGATCATTCACCGGGATATCAAGCCGCAGAATATTATGGTCCTGCGCGACGGCAGCGTGAAAGTGGCCGATTTCGGCATCGCGTGTTTGCAGAACAATGCCCAGACCATGACCCAGGAGGCCTTGGGCTCGGTACACTATATCTCGCCCGAGCAGGCCCGGGGAGAACACATCGACGCCCGGTCCGACATTTACTCCGCCGGCGTGGTGCTGTATGAAATGCTGACGGGACGGCTGCCCTTTGAGGGGGATTCCGCCGTGTCCGTGGCCATCCAGCATTTGAGCTCGGTACCCCTGGCACCCAGTGAGATCCGGCCGGATGTGCCGAAGGCGCTGGAGCTGATCTGCATGAAGGCCATGTGCGCCAACATCCACAAGCGGTATGCATCCGCTGCCGATATGCTGGAGGATCTGGAGAGCTTCCGGAAAAACCCGGAGCTGGATCTGGAATACATCCGGGAGGAGCTGACCGAGCAGGAGGACACAGAGCCCACCAGATATATTAACAAGAAAGAGATTCATGAGGCGGTGCGCAGCAGAAAGGAACCGGCGGAGCGGCCAGAAAAGGCTGGGAAAAACAGCATCGCCGGTACAAAATCCGAGAAAAAGCGCATGGCTATCCTCATCGGCGTTTTTGCCGGGGCACTGCTGGCTATTTTCCTGATATTTACCATCCTGTCCGGCGGATTTGGCGGCGGGGAGAAGACGGATGGCACTAAGGTGCCTAATATCCTCGGGCTGACCGTGGAGGAAGCGGAAAAGGAACAGGGCGTCAAGGGGATCTTTACCATTGAGGTGATCGGCTCCAAGGAGAGCAGCAAGTACAGTGAGGGACAGATCATTTCCCAGGACCCTGTGGAGGGCACAGTCCGTAAAAACAACATGGTGATCCAGGTCTACATCTGCGCTAAGGAGGAGAAGTCCTATATGCCTGACCTGGCAGAGATGACCGAGGCAGAGGCCAAGACAGCGCTGAACAATATGAATCTGGGCCTGAGCATCCAGATCCAGCCCAAATCCTCCGACACGGTGGAAAAGGGCAAGGTCGTCGGCACCAGCCCCGAGGAAGGCAGCCAGATCGAGAAAAACAGTACCGTGATCCTCTATATCAGCTCCGGAAAGGAGGTCAAGCCCATTGCGATCCCCAGCTTTGTGGACATGACGGAGGAGAAGGCCGTGGCCCTGGCGGAAGAGCTGGGCCTTGTGGTGGGCACAAGCGCCAGCGAATACAGCGATAAGCCCGAGGGGACCGTCATCGGCCAGAGCATTGCCTTGGGTACCGACGCACAGACCGGCGACCACATCTATTTCACCATCAGTAAGGGACCGGAGAATACCGCAGTGCGTATTCCCGACGTGAAGCAGGCACCACTGGCAGACGCCAAGCGCGTCCTGGAAAACGCCGGGTTTGAGGTAGAGGTTCTGTGGCAGGGCGAGCAGAGCGACACCTGTGTGGTGGAGAGCTATAGCCCCATGGGCTCGGCAGAAAAAGGCAGCACCATCACCATCGTCATGTCAAAGCCCAACCAGGACCAGAAACCGGGACACTCGGATGACATTGACACGGGTAATTGATCCACATAATCGGAGCTTATATGAGAGGACGCATTGAAAAAGCCCTCAGCGGCTTCTACTATGTTAACGTGGGGCAGCAGGTGCTGCAATGCCGCGCTAAGGGGAAGTTCCGCAGGGAGGGGACCAGCCCCCTGGTGGGGGATTGGGTCTTGGTTCGGGATTTGGGGAATGGAGACGGTCTGGTGGAGGAGGTGGAGCCGCGCAGGAACTGCTTCGCGCGTCCGTCGGCTGCCAACATCGATCAGCTGGTCATCATCGCCTCGGCTGCCATCCCTGTGACGGATCCCTATCTTATCGACCGCATTGCGGCCATCGCGGCCCTGAAGGGCTGCGGTGTGCTGGTGTGCCTGAACAAAACGGACCTGGATCCGGCTGACGAGCTGTTTGATATCTATAGCAGGTCGGCGATCCCGGTGCTGCGTGTCAGTGCGGAGACGGGGGAGGGCATGGACGCACTTCGGACACAGATCCGGGGCAAGCTGAATGTATTCACCGGCAACTCCGGCGTGGGCAAATCCAGTATTCTCAACAGCCTTTGCCCGGCGCTGTCCCTGCGGGTGGGGGAGGTCAGCCAGGCCCTGGGCCGCGGACGGCACACCACCCGGCATGTGGAGATGTTTCTGGTGGAGGACGGCACATGGGTCATTGATACCCCCGGGTTCTCCTCCTTTGATACGGAGGAGCTGAATCTGGAGCTGCAGGCCCGTCTGCCGGAGACTTTTCCGGAGTTTCAGCCGTATCTTGGACAGTGCCGCTTTGTGGGATGCAGGCATATTAAGGAAAAAGGATGCGCCGTGCTGCAGGCTGTGCAGGATGGAGCCATTCCCCGGGAGCGTCACAGGAGCTATGTGCGGCTGTGGGAGGAGGTCAAGGATCTCCGCCCGTGGGACAAAAAGTGAAGAAAGCACCGCTGTTTCCGTCTCCGGAAGCGGCGGTGCTTTTCTCATGGGAACCAATGAGGGCATAGGCGCGTATACTGCTGATAGAGGAGGGTTATTATGAGGCGGTGGAACTGCGGGAGAGGAATCGGCGTCTGCGCACTGGCTCTGGGCCTGGGGATCCTCGTCGCCGCTATATTCCCGGTGGGATGTCTGATGTTTATTGTTGCTTTTTTGCTGATCGCATGCGGTATATGCTGCCTGAGACACTGAGAGGGGGGAGAAAATGAAGATCATCGTTTGGAAGGCACCGGCTTTTTTGCGGGGGATCCTGCGCTGCTTATTCTGCGGAAAGGAATAGGAGTGCGGCGCCTCTCATAGAATGATGCAGGATACAATATGAGAGGGTGATATCGGTGGATACAGAACTGAAATTTGAGCAGCTGCAGTGCTGCGACCTATTGATGAAGGCGGTCACGACCCACGAGGAGGCCATGGAGACAACGCTGCCGGATTACTGCGCCACGGCATCGAGAATTCTGGATGCCGCAGGGCAGCTGCTGGTGCGGGAAAAGCAGCCCGGAGAGGGAATCGTGCGGGGCGAGGTCAGGGTGAGTGTGCTGTATCTGTCTGAGGAATCAGATGGGCTGCAAAGCGTGACCGTCATGGTGCCCTTTACCTGTGAGCTCAGCGATCCGAAGCTACGGGAGTGCCAGCTGCTGCAGATACATAGCAGGCTGCTGCTGTGCGAGGCAAAGCCCGTTACGGGGAGAAAAATTTACCTGCGGGTTATCCCGGAGATGACCGTACTGGGATATGGCCGCAAGACCCTGCGCCTGTGCTGCGGGGCGGAGGGAAAAGGTCTTCAGCTGCGGAAGATGAACCGGGAGCTGTCCCTCCTGTCTGCAGTGGAGGAGCGAAGCTGCACCACGGCGCAGGAATTTGACATGGGAAACAGCGGCGCTGAGGAGATCCTCCTAAGCCAGGTGATCCCCCGGACCACAAGCTGCCAGATCATTGGCAGCAAACTGGCTGTGAAGGGGGAGATGGACATCTCGGCCCTGGTGCGCACGGGCGACCGCAAGCTGCAGGGGATCGTGCAGACAGTGCCGTTTTCGCAGATTCTGGATGGAATGGCTGTGGGCAGCGACTGCCAAATACAGGTTGACGCGGACACGGCGGAATGGGACATACGGCTGGTGCGGGGAGAAAATGGCTGCCGTATGAGTCTGACAGCTCGTATTACGCTGCAGGTTTTTTCCTATCAGAAGCGAAATATCTGTTATGTTTCTGACCTTTACAGCACCTTCTGTAAATCAAAAACTGAGACTGAAACTGTGACGGTCACGCAGCGCAGCAGACCAGTGTGTGTGCAGGAGTGGGCAGAGGAACGATTGGAGTCCGGCAGGGGCTCGCTGTTTGCCTATGTCACGGCTTTTGACTGCGGCAGCGTGATCACCCGGTGTGAAGGGGGAAGGTCGGAGCTTTCCACTACGGTGCGGATGCGGCTGCTGTACCAGGATGAGAACGACGCGCCCATTACGGCTGAGCGCAGCCGGGAAATCAGCGTGGAAATGGAGGGGTGTCCGGATACCGCATGGGTCAGCAGCGGAATCGCGGAGATGAGAGGGAACGCCGGGAGCTGCCAGGTGCGGGTACCGGTGAGCTTCAGCGGAGCTGTGAGTGAGCCTGTGGAGCTGCGGACGGTATCCGCCGTGGAGGAGATCACTGAGGATGATTCACAGCCTAAGCCGTCGCTGATCCTGTGCCGCCCGTCAGCGGGGGAGTGCCTGTGGGACATTGCCAAGCGGCATGGCAGCAGCGAAAGCGCCATCCGCCAATGCAACCAGATGGAGGACGACACGCTGCCGGAGGGAATGCTCCTGGTGCCTGTGCTGAAGGTATAGGGAAGACCGACGCACTGAAAAAATTTTCGCTTTTAAGGCAGATGAAAGCGCCTGATGCAGCAATGACATCGGGCGCTTTTTACATGACAGATCAGTGCTGGGCAAAGCGGGAGAGGAACTGCCGGGTGCGCTCCTCCTTGGGGTTGGAGATGACCTCCTTGGGGTCGCCCTGCTCCACAATAACGCCGCCATCCATGAAGATAACGCGGTCGGCCACATCACGGGCGAAGCTCATCTCGTGGGTAACGATGACCATGGTCATGTGCTCCTCAGCCAGCTGGCGGATGACCTTGAGAATCTCACCGGTGAGCTCCGGGTCCAGAGCGGAGGTGGGCTCATCGAAAAACAGGATCTCCGGCTCCATAGCCAGAGCACGGGCAATGGCCACCCGCTGCTGCTGGCCGCCGGAGAGCTGACAGGGATAGGCGTCCGCCTTGTCCGCAAGGCCCATCTTCTCCAGCAGGGCCATGGCTTTTTTCTCTGCCTCCTCCTTGCTGCGGCCCAGGACCTGGATGGGCGCATCCGTGAGATTCTTCAGTACCGAGAAGTGGGGAAAAAGGTTAAAGTTCTGAAACACCAGACCGAAGCGGCTGCGGATTTTTTTCAGCTGCTGCTTATCAGCGTATACGGCCACGCCCTGCTCATTGGTTTTAGCGGCATAGTCGCCGGAATAAAGCAGATCGCCGCTGTCCATCTCCGTGAGCAACGTGGCGCAGCGCAGGAGGGTGGACTTTCCGCTGCCGGAGGGGCCGATGATGGCCACCACCTCGCCCTGGGCCACAGTGAGGCTGATGTCCTTGAGAACATGGAGCTGGGAGTCGTTGAAGCTCTTTTTTACATTTTTGATTTCCAATACGTTCATTTCTCGCAGCCCCCTTATTGATAATAATCCATCCGCTTTTCGATGCGGCCCATGACCACATCTACGATGCCGTTGAACAGGAAGTAGAAAATACCCGCAATGAGGAAGGGCATGAAGCTGGTCTGGGAATTGGCGATCTGTTTACCGATAGTGAACAGCTCCTCGTAGGACACGCAGAAGGCGATGGAGGTGTCCTTCACCAGGGTGACCACCTCATTGGTGATGCTGGGCATAATGCGCTTGACCACCTGGGGCAGAATGATGCGCATAAAGGTCTGGAGCTTGGTATAGCCCAGGACGCCGGCGGCCTCATATTGACCCACGGGCATGGAATCAATGCCGCCGCGGTAAATTTCCGCGAAGTAGGCGGCATAGTTGATGGCAAAGGCGATGACCACGGGAATGAGTTTATTCCGGGCTACGCCCAGGTCCGGAAACAGATAGTGCGGGCCATAGGTGACCGCCAAAAGCTGCAGCATCAGGGGAGTGCCGCGCAGAACGGAGATGATAAAGCGCATCACAGAGGACACGACCTTGTTCTTGCTCATGCGCAGCAGGGCAAACAGCATGCCAAGGGGCAGGGAAAACAGCAGGGTCAGGAAGAAAATGGCGCAGGTATTGCCCAGGCCCTCGCTCATTTTCAGGATCATGGTGGATAATGTCATAGTCTCTCCTCAACTCTATAGTAGGCACACGAGCCCGGAAGCCCCGCAGGGAGGGGCTTCCGGGAGGTGCGTAGATTACTTTTCTATGCGGCAGGTGGCGCTCAGTTCAGAAACAGGAGGTTGTTGGCGATGTCGGGATACTTCTCGGCGATCTTGGCATAGGTGCCGTTGTCCACCAGGGTCTTGACGGCACCCTCTATGGAAGCGCACAGCTCCTTGTCATCGGCGCGGAAGGCGATGCCGTACTGCTCGGCGCCCAGCTCCTCGCTGAGGACGGTGAAGCCGGCGTTTTTATCGGCGTAGGAGGTGGCCACGGGCTTATCCACGATGACGGCATCTACGGCGCCGCCGCTCAGCTCAGTGAAGCACTTGAGGAAGCTGTCGCTGCGGACCAGGGACTTGAAGGTGGCGGCCAGGGATTCCAGATCGCCGCCCTCGCTGAGCAGGGTGTCACCGGAGGTGCCCAGCTGCACGGCTACGACCTTACCGGCCAGATCAGCAGAGGACTTGATGTCGCTGCCTTCCTTGACCATGATGACCTGGGTGTTATCATAGTAGGGGGCGGAGAGAGTGTAGCCGGCTTCCTTCATGCTGTCGAGGATGGTCATGCCGGACCAAATGCAATCGCACTCTTTACCATCCAGCTGCGTCAGCTTCTGCTCCCAGTTGACGGGGAAGACCTTCATCTCCCAGCCCAGCTGATCGCAGGCCGCCTGGGCAATCTCAATGTCAAAGCCGGTGTAGCTGCCGTCATCGCCCAGGTAGCTGAAGGGAGGATACTCGGCATCGATGCCGACCGTAAAGACCTTCTTGCTGTCGGCGTTGTCATCGACCTTCTTGCCGCAGCCGGCCAGCAGGGAAACGGTCATCAGCACTACCAGCAGCAGGCACAGGGTTTTCTTCATATTCTTCATATCTGTTTGCTCCTTTTCTTTTTCTTTAGCCGGTCTGTGTGCCGGCTGATTTCTTATTGCACTATCATACTACCACTTTAACGTGATAATGTAAAGAAGTAATAATTACAAATACTGCACAAAAATAGAACTCTGGATTGTTAAACATACACAAATTGGCGGCAATAAGGGGATACAGGTTGTGCGGAAGAGGGGAGAAAAACAAAAAAGCAGCCGGATGCGATACACGCAAACGGCTGTTTTATGAGCAGATCTATAAGCCGGGTTCTGTTATCATACGGTCATCTATCTAGGCGCACCGTTGCCGGTACGCTCCAGCCACCTCGGGAGCGGCCGGGCCGACCTGTTGCTCCCATACCGGTGTTGCTCCGGATAGAGTTTACAGCGACGGACGCTTTCACACGCCGTCGGGTGAGCTCTTACCTCGCCTTTCCACCCTTACCGGCTGCACCACAATCGCCGCAGCCGGCGGTATATCTCTGTTGCACTTTTCCTGAAGTCGCCTTCGGCGGGCGTTACCCGTTATCCTTGCCCTGCGGAGCCCGGACTTTCCTCATGGACAGGCTTTCGCCTTTGTCCCCGCGACCGTCTGATCTGCTCCCATATATAATATAGGAATCTGCAGACAAAGTCAACCGCGCTGTGGGATTTCGGGAAAAAGGAATTGAACTGCCCCTGAAAATGGGATATAATACAGAGAGAAATTTTGTCTATGGAGGCTGTATATATGACGCTGCGCCAATATCTGGATTCGCTGAAAAACAAAACCGTCGCCGTGATCGGCATCGGAGTGAGCAACACGCCGCTGCTGCGGCTTTTGCTCCGGGAGAAGATACAGGTCACCGCATTTGATAAACGGGACCGGGCCTCTCTGGGGGCGCTGGCCCAGGAGCTGGAGAGCGGCGGGTGTCGGCTGCAGCTGGGGGAGAGCTACCTGCAGGGCCTTACCCAGGATGTGATCTTCCGCACGCCGGGTCTTCGGCCCGATGTGCCGGAGCTGCTGAAGGCCCGGGAGCAGGGGAGCCGGATCACCTCGGAGATGGAGGTGTTTTTCTCCGTTTGTCCCTGTACGCTCCTGGCTGTGACCGGTTCGGACGGGAAGACTACCACCACGACCATCATCGCGGAGCTTCTCAAGGCAGCGGGAAAGACCGTCCATGTGGGCGGCAACATCGGAAATCCGCTTTTGTGCCAGGCGGATGAGATGCGCCCGGAGGACTACGCCGTGCTGGAGCTTTCCAGCTTCCAGCTGATGACCATGACCCAGAGTCCCCACATCGCTGTGGTGACGAACCTGGCCCCTAACCATCTGGACATGCACAAGGGTATGGAGGAGTATGTGGCGGCCAAGGAGAACATCTTCCGCTATCAGAAGGCCGGGGATGTGGCGGTATTCAATCTGGACAACGACATCACCCGGGAGCAGGGGAGCCGGGCCGTGGGCCAGGTGCGGTATTTCAGCCGCCGGGCGGAGCCGGAAAACGGCGTGTTCCTCCGGGGAGAGGAGATCATAAGCCGCCAGAGTGATCGGGAACGGGTCATTATGACCACGGAGGACATCCGTCTGCCGGGTGTACACAACATCGAGAACTACATGGCGGCCATCGCCGCAGTGGACGGCCTGGTGCCGGACGAGGTGATTCGGGAGTTTGCCCGGAGCTTCAACGGCGTGGAGCACCGCATTGAGCTGGTTCGGACCTATCATGGGGTGCGGTTTTACAACGACTCCATCGCCAGCAGCCCCTCCCGGACCATAGCGGGGCTGCGCTCGTTCAAGGAGAAGGTGATCCTCATTGCCGGCGGCTACGACAAGCACATTCCCTTTGATGTGCTGGGGCCCGAGGTGGTGGAGCATGTGAAGCTGCTGGTGCTCTGCGGCGCCACGGCGGAGAAGATCCGCACCGCTGTGGAGCGGGCAGATGGGTACAGGCCGGGCCATCCCGAGATCGTGGAAATTACGCCCTTTGAGCGAGCGGTGGAGTTTACCCGGGATCATGCGAAGCCGGGCGATGTGGTGACTCTGTCACCGGCCTGCGCCGCCTTTGACCAGTTCAAGAACTTTATGGAGCGGGGGAAGACCTTCAAAGCCATTGTGAACGGCTGGGAGGAGTAACGCGGAAAACCCATCGGGCATACACTGTATACAGGGGGTGTATGCTGTGCGCAGACTTCGCTATATTCGGTTATCCGGGAAGCAAAAGGCCGTGGCTTGGATCGCTATTGCACTGGTGCTGCTCTTTATGGGTGCGGCACTGATCGTTGTGCGGATTCGGCCCATGGTCACAAGACTGGCTGAGTCACGGGCCACGAACCGGGTCAACCGGATCGTGGCCGAGGCCGTCAGCGATGCCGTGGCCAGCGGTCAGGTAGACTGCTCTCGGCTGATCACCTTTGAAAAGGACAGCGGAGGAAAGGTCACGGCGCTGCGAAGCAACATGCCGGAATTCAACCGCCTGCAGACGCTGATCTCCGATGCTGTTCTGGAGCGGCTGTCGGAAATGAGCCCGGTGGATCTGTCGATCCCCCTGGGAACCCTAACAGGCTCTAACCTGCTGGCAGGCCGTGGACCGTATATCCATGTGCGCACGCAATCCGTCGGCACCGCCACGGCCAAGCTGCGCAACGCCCTGACGGCGGCCGGGATCAACCAGACCAAGCACCAGGTTCTGCTGGATGTGGAGGTGTATGTCACGGTTCTGCTGCCGGGCTTTGCCACATCCGTGCAGGTGAACAATGAGCTGTGTGTGGCGGAAACGGTGATCGTGGGCAATGTGCCGGAGACTTACACCTATTTCAGCACCACGGAGGATAAGGTGGAGGACTACGCGGACGAATACATCATGAACAAAGGATAAGGGAGAACGTATATGGATTACCGAGCGGAAATGAAACAGCTGCGGGGCACGCTGAACGAAAATGCCCGCCTTTACTATACCCTGGACGCGTCCAAAATGTCCGATTATGAATACGACCGCCTTTACCGCCGGCTGCAGGATCTGGAAAAGGAGCACCCGGAGGAGATCACGCCGGATTCGCCGACTCAGCGGGTGGGAGATGCGGTGCTCAACGAGTTTGCGGAGGTGGTGCACCCTGTTCCGTTGGAGAGCCTGGAGGATGTATTCAACGGGGAGGAGGTCCTGGATTTTCTGAACCGGGTGCTGGAGACGCTGCCGGAGGCAGAGTACAGTGTGGAGCCTAAGGTGGACGGTCTGTCTGTGGCACTGGAGTACCGCAACGGGGTATTCTACCAGGGGGCTACCCGGGGCGATGGCCGGGTGGGAGAGGATGTGACAGGGAACCTGCGCACCGTCCGGTCGATCCCGATGACGCTGCCGGAGCAGTTGCCCCGGCTGATCGTCAGGGGTGAGGTGTATATGGCTCGCACTGTTTTTCAGGAGATCAACGAGCAGCTGGAGCTGGAGGGAAAGCCCTTGATGGCAAACCCCCGAAATGCCGCGGCGGGTTCTCTGCGGCAGAAGGATCCCAAGGTCTGCGCCGGGAGACGGTTGGATATTGCGGTGTTTAATTTGCAGCTGGCGGAGGGACGGGAGTTTTCCACCCACTCGGAGACGCTGCAATATCTGCGGGCCCAGGGATTCCCTGTGATCCCGCATGATGTACTGCAGCAGGGAGATGATATCCTGCGCCAGATCGAAAAGCTGGGCGACACGAGGATGGAATTTCCCTTTGATATCGACGGAGCGGTTATAAAGCTGAATGACTTGTCAAAGCGTGAAATACTTGGCAGCACGGCCAAATGCCCCAAGTGGGCGGTGGCCTATAAGTATCCGCCGGAGCAGAAGGAATCCCGAGTGGCGGATATTGTGGTGCAGGTGGGCCGCACGGGGGTTCTGACCCCCAAGGCGGTGCTGGAGCCGGTGCGCCTGGCTGGTACTACAGTGACCAACGCGACACTGCACAATCAGGACTATATTGCAGAGAAGGACATCCGCATCGGCGATACGGTGATCGTGCAGAAGGCGGGGGAGATCATCCCGGAGATCGTGTCGGTGGTGAAGGAGAAGCGGCCGGAAGGTACCGTGGCTTACCACCTGCCCGATGTATGCCCGGTGTGTGGCGCACCGGTGGAGCGTGATCCGGACGGAGCGGCCATCCGGTGTACTGGAGCGGAGTGCCCGGCGCAGCTGCTGCGCAATCTCATCCACTTTGCCTCCCGGGATGCTATGGATATTGACGGGGTAGGTCCGGCGGTGCTGCAGCAGCTGATTGAGGCGAAATTGGTGTCCAACCCGGCGGATCTGTATGACCTGCGGGCAGAGCAACTGGCGGGACTGGAGCGCATGGGAAAAAAGTCTGCGCAAAATGCTGTGAACGCTATTGCCAGGTCCAAAGAAAACGACTTATGGCGGCTGATTTTTGCCCTGGGAATCCGGCAGGTAGGGGCCAAGGCTGCTAAGGTATTGGCTGCGCATTTCGGCAGCATGGATGCTCTGCGCCGGGCCACGGCGGAGGAGCTGACGGGTATCGACGACGTGGGCGCCATTACCGCGGACTATATTATCCGCTGGATGCAGAGCAGCCAGGCCGCAGATCTGCTGGAGCGGTTAAAGAATGCTGGAGTGAATATGGCCTGTAAGCAGGAAATGGTAGACAGACGTTTTGCCGGTATGACCTTTGTGCTGACCGGCACCCTGACTCGGTTCACCCGTGAGGAGGCAGGGGAAATGATCGAGCAGCGGGGCGGCAAGTCCGCCTCCTCGGTGTCGAAAAAAACCACCTATGTGGTGGCCGGAGAAAACGCCGGCTCCAAGCTGAAAAAGGCTCAGGAATTGCAGATCCCTGTACTGAATGAGGAGGATTTTTTAGCACTGCTATAATTAGTTATAATTGACCATAACCGCATCGTTTCGGTGCGGTTATTCTATTGTATTTTCACACAAAAAAAGATTCCAATGTTATGACTATTTCCAAAAATCAGGGTGCCACATTGACGAATCAGTATTACGTGATACAATATAAGTTGTATTGCAACGAAACAAATCCGGATCATAGTCTGCCGGGTTTGTGGTCAATCAGTATGGTAAGAGAAAAAAGCATTAGGAGGTATAACGATGAGTAAGATCATGAAGATCTGCGATGGCAATGAGGCGGCGGCGTATGTAGCGTACGCATTTTCGGAGGTCGCCGCTATCTATCCGATTACGCCGTCTTCGCCTATGGCGGAGCATACGGACGAATGGTCCGCAAAGGGTAAAAAGAACATCTTCAATCAGCCTGTTCGCCTGGTGGAAATGCAGTCTGAGGCCGGCGCCTGCGGCGCATGCCACGGTGCATTGGAGGCCGGCGCACTGGCCACCAGCTTCACCGCCTCTCAGGGCCTGATGCTGATGATCCCCACCATGCACCGCATCTCCGGTGAGCGTCTGCCCGGTGTATTGCATGTGGCATCCCGCACGGTGGGCACCCACGCATTCTCCATTTTCGGCGACCACTCCGATGTGATGAACTGCCGCCAGACTGGATTTGCCATGCTGAACTCAGGCAGCGTGCAGGAGATCATGGACCTGGCCGGCGTGGCCCATCTGTCTGCCATCAAGGCCCGGATTCCCTTCCTGCATTTCTTCGACGGCTTCCGCACCAGCCATGAGATCCAGAAGGTGGAGGCCCTGGAATATGGCGATTTTGCCAAGCTGGTGGATTATGACGCACTGGCCCGTTTCCGTGCCAATGCACTGAATCCCGAGGATCCTCGGATGCGTTCTCTGGTGGATAACCCCGATATTTACTTCCAGCTCCGCGAGGCCAATAACAGCGACTATAACAAGCTGCCCGACATCGTGGAGGACTACATGGCCCAGATCTCCAAGCTGACGGGCCGGGAGTATCACCTCTTTAATTACTATGGCGCACCCGATGCCGACCGCGTCATCGTGGCCATGGGTTCCGTCACCGGCTGTGTCCAGGAGACGGTGAAGTATCTGAACGACCGGGGCGAGAAGGTAGGCTTCCTGCAGGTGCACCTGTTCCGCCCGTTCTCCAAAAAGCATCTGCTGGCGGCCATGCCCAAGACTGTGAAGAAGGTAGCCGTGCTTGACCGCGTGAAGGAGATCGGCTCCATCGGCGAGCCCCTGTACGAGGACATCTGCGCCGCTTACATCAACGACAAGGATCGCCCCGAGATCTACGCTGGACGCTATGGCCTCAGCAGCAAGGACACCACCCCCGCTCAGATCAAGGCCGTGTACGATAATCTCCTGCTGGATGAGCCCAAGAACCACTTCACCATCGGCATTGTGGACGATGTGACCCACCTGTCCCTGCCTGTGGGCCCGGCGCTGAACTGCGAGCCGGAGGGTACCATCTCCTGCAAGTTCTGGGGTCTGGGCTCCGACGGCACCGTGGGCGCCAACAAGAACTCCATCAAGATCATCGGCGATACCACCGATATGTACTGCCAGGCGTACTTTGAGTACGACACCAAGAAGTCCTTCGGCATCACCAAGAGCCATCTACGCTTCGGCAAGTGCCCCATCAGCTCCACCTATTATGTGAGCCATGCGGACTTTGTGGCCTGCCATAACCAGACCTATCTGACCAAGTACGACATCATCTCCGAGCTGAAGCCCCACGGCAGCTTCCTGCTCAACTGCGAGTGGAGCGAGGAGGAGCTGGAGCAGAAGATGCCCGGCGATATCCTGAAGTACATCGCGGAGAACGACATCAAGTTCTACATCATCGACGCCAACAAGGAATCTCAGGCCCTGGGCCTGGGCAACCGCTCCAACATGGTGCTGCAGGCTGCCTTCTTCAAGCTGGCCAATGTCATCCCTGTGGAGGACGCTGTAGAGCACATGAAGGCCGCCGTGAAGAAGACATACGGACTCAAGGGTGAGAAGATCGTGAACATGAACATCGCCGCTGTGGACGCCGGTATCAACGCCGTAAAGCAGGTGCAGGTGAAGGAGAGCTGGAAGAATCTCTCCGGCGCTGCCATCCAGCCCGCTGCGGAGAATGTACCCGACATCATCAAGAACATCCTGGTGCCCATCAATGCACAGAAGGGCGATTTGCTGCCGGTTTCCGCCTTCAAGGGTATGGAGGACGGCACCATGCCCCTGGGTACCTCTCAGTATGAAAAGCGTGGCATTGCCACCCACCTGCCCGTGTGGAATCAGGATGAGTGCATCCAGTGCAATATGTGCTCCTTTGTGTGCCCCCACGCCGTGATCCGGCCCTATCTGCTGGACGAGAAGGAAGCCGCCAATGCCCCTGCCGGCATGATCCTGGTGGACGCCAAGGGCCCCAAGATGGACGGCCTCAAGTACACCATGGGCGTTTCTACGCTGGACTGCACCAGCTGCGGCAGCTGCGTCTCCTCCTGCCCCAAGAGCGGTAAGGCCCTGAAGATGGTCCCCACCCATGAGGTGTCTCTGGATCAGACCAATTGGCAGTATCTGCAGACCCTGCCCGAGAAGAACGACCGCATCGACAAGTTCACCCTCAAGGGCAGCCAGCTGCGCCAGCCCCTGGTGGAGTTCAACGGCGCCTGCGCCGGCTGCGGTGAGACCCCTTATATCAAGCTGCTGACCCAGCTCTACGGCGACAAGATGTATCTGGCCAACGCCACCGGCTGCACCCAGGCATGGGGTGCCGCTATGCCCTGCGTACCTTACTGCAAGAACAAGGCTGGCAAGGGTGTGGCATGGTCCAACTCCCTGTTTGAAAACAACGCCGAGTTCTCCTACGGTATGTGCCTGGCTGTGAAGCAGCTGCGCGACGCCGTGACGGAGTTCGTAAAGCGGCTGGATGGTATGACGAAGGATGCCGCCGTGAAGGCCGCCATTGCCAAGTGGTTGGAGACCTACGACGATCTGGATGCCTCTGCCGTGGCTACCGACGAGCTGCTGGCCGTGCTGGAGAGCACGAAGTTCAGCCCCGAGGAGCAGGCCGTGGTGGCCGAGATCCTCAAGCGCCGCAAGGATATGTCCAAGAAGACCATGTGGATGTACGGCGGCGACGGCTGGGCCTACGACATCGGCTACGGTGGTCTGGATCATGTGTTCGCCATGGGCGAGGATGTGAACGTGCTGCTGGTGGATACCGAGGTGTACTCCAACACCGGCGGCCAGTCCTCCAAGGCAACCCCCGTGGGCGCTGTGGCCCAGTTCCAGGCCAGCGGTAAGAAGACCCGCAAGAAGGATCTGGGTCTGCTGCTGATGACATATGACAACGTCTATGTGGCCCAGTGCTCCATGGGTGCCAACCCCAACCAGCTCATCAAGGCCATCAAGGAGGCCGAGGCACACAAGGGCCCGTCCATCGTTATCTGCTACGCTCCCTGCATCAACCACGGCATCAAGAAGGGCATGAGCAATGTCCAGCAGGAGATGAAGGACGCCGTCAACTCCGGCTACTGGAATCTCTACCGCTACAGCCCCGAGACCAAGAAGTTCACCTTGGACTCCAAGGAGCCCACTATGCCGCTGTATGACTTCATGAAGGGCGAGGTTCGCTATGCGTCCCTGGAGCTGAGCTTCCCCGAAAATGCAAAGGTGCTCTTTGCCGATGCGGAAGAGGCCGCCAAGGAGAAGTACGAGTACTATAAGCGCAAGTCTGAAAACTGATTTTCAGCCCCTTGCGTGACCGCTGCGGGCGGGGCATTAGAACCCCGCCCGCATTTTCCTCATATTGCCTGTTAATCCATTGACAAAGTTGCAGGAAAGTGATAAAATTAACGAAGTTACAGATTATAAAAAGAGAGGCGAGGAGCTATGGCCATTCCGTTTGACTATTCATCCGAATATAAGCGTAAACTATGCACACCCGATGAGGCTGCAAGGGTCATCAAGAGCGGTGACTGGATCGATATTTCCATGGGCGGCGCCTTTCCGTCTCTAATGGATGCGGCTATCGCCAAGCGCAAGGAGGAGCTGCGGGGTGTCAAGGTCAGGGGGTACCTCATTTCCCAGCCCATCCAGATGGTAGAATGCGACCCCGCTCGGGAACATTTTATCTACAACAGCTGGCATATGTCCGGGTATGAGCGTAAGCTCTGCGACCGTGGATTGTGCAATTTTATCCCCATGGTGTTCCGGAATCTGGGCGCATATTATACACATTTTCTCACGGTCAATGTGGCCATTATGTGCGTGACCCCCATGAATGAACACGGTTATTTCAATTTCTCTGTCAGCAATGCATCGGCCCGGGCGGTGATGGACAAGGCGGATATCGTAATCCTGGAGATAAATGAAAATCTGCCCTGGGTCTATGGCGGCCTGGACGAGTGCATCCATATCAGCGATGTAAACATGATCGTGGAGGGCGACCACGGCCCGCTGCCCAACGTGAAATCTCCGGCAGCTACCGAGGAGGAAATGAAGATTGCGGAGTTTGTGGTGCAGAACATGGCAGACGGCTCTACGCTGCAGCTGGGCATCGGCTCGCTGCCCAATGCTGTGGGCCAGATGATCGCCAAGAGCGACCTGAAGGATCTGGGCATCCACACGGAGATGCTGTGCGACTCCTATCTGGATATGTATAAAGCCGGAAAGATCACCAATAAGTGTAAGTCTCTGGATCGGTATAAGAGCATCTTCGGCCTGGCGTTGGGTTCCCAGGATTTGTATGACTGGATCCGGGAGAACCCGGGTGTGGTGACCTATCCCATTTCCTACTGCAATGACCCGGCCATTGTGGGTAAGCTGGATAACTTTGTGTCCATTAACAACTGCATTTCCGTTGATTTGTATGGCCAAATCTGTGCGGAGAGTTCCGGTACCCGGCAGATCAGTGGAACCGGCGGTCAACTGGACTTTTTGGAAAGCGCCGCGGTTTCCCGGGGCGGCAAGGCCTTTATTTGTCTGACCTCCTCTTTTACCAATAAAAAAGGTGAAATGGTTTCCCGTATCAACCCCACGCTGATTACCGGCGATGTGGTCACGGACCCCCGAAGCCTGGCCTACTATATTGTGACCGAGTACGGCGGTGTGAATCTTGTGGGCTGCAGCACCTGGGAGCGGGCGGAGAAGCTGATTTCCGTGGCCCATCCCAAATTCCGTGATGATCTGATCGCCGCGGCAGAGAAGCAGGGCATTTGGATCCGGTCCAATAGGCGGTAAACTAATCGCTGATAAAAACTGCGGCACCTGCCGCAGTTTTTTATGCCCGCAAAATTCCCCGTATGGTTTGCATCCTTACGGAAAATGTGATACAATCCAGAAGGAAAGATAGAAGGGGAGAGGATAATCCTATGGCAATCAAGAGAAAGTTTCCCGTCCGGGTAGCTACGGTGTACTGCAACGGCGGGTGCCGGGCTAAACGCGATGACAGGGGTATGCTGTGCAAATATGGCTGCGTTGCTTGCGAGGCGTGCATCAATGCCTGTAGATTTGGAGCCATTTGTCTGAATGACTACGGAATCGCTGAGGTAGATGAGGAAAAATGCATCGGCTGCGGCGCCTGCGCCAGGGCCTGCCCCAAAAAGCTGATTCGGATCCGCATCCAGGACAACAGCATCCTGCCGCTGTGCTCCAACAAGGACAAGGGCTTTGACCCGAAGACCAAAACCGGCGCCCGCACGCAATGCGATGTAAGCTGTATTGCCTGCGGCCTGTGTGTGAAGAAATGCCCCTCCAACGCCATCACCATTGCAGAGCAGCACACCGTTATTGACGAGGCGCTTTGCCTGAACTGCGGCATGTGTGCCACGGTCTGCCCCCGCCATGTGATCGTGGATCGCCGGGGTATCGTGGCCAGCGTAAGATAAACCATATAATATGACCCCCTTGGATCGTTAGACCCAAGGGGGTTTTGGTCAATTCAGGAAATCCTTCAGCTTTTTGCTGCGGGAGGGGTGGCGGAGCTTGCGCAGGGCCTTGGCCTCGATTTGGCGGATGCGCTCGCGGGTCACATTGAATTCCTTCCCCACTTCCTCCAGCGTGCGGGTGCGGCCGTCCTCAATGCCGAAGCGCAGCTTCAGCACCTTTTCCTCCCGGGGGGTGAGGGTGCTCAGCACATCCACCAGCTGCTCCTTCAGCAGGGTGAAGCTGGCGGCCTCCGACGGCTCCGATGCGCCCTCATCGGGGATGAAGTCGCCCAAATGGGAATCCTCCTCCTCGCCGATGGGTGTCTCCAGCGACACCGGCTCCTGGGCGATTTTCAATATCTCCCGTACCTTGTCCACAGGCATATTCATCTGGGCGGATATTTCCTCCGGGGAGGGATCGTGCCCCAGCTCCTGCAGAAGCTGACGGGAAACACGGATGACCTTGTTGATGGTCTCCACCATGTGCACGGGGATGCGGATGGTGCGGGCCTGGTCGGCGATGGCTCGGGTGATGGCCTGACGGATCCACCAGGTGGCGTAGGTGGAGAACTTATAGCCCTTAGTGTAGTCAAATTTTTCCACCGCCTTGATAAGGCCCAGATTGCCCTCCTGGATCAGATCCAAAAACAGCATACCCCGGCCCGCATAGCGCTTGGCGATAGATACTACCAGGCGCAGGTTGGCCTCGGCCAGCTTCTGCTTGGCGGTGTCGCCATATTTAACCAGCTTGCGCAGATGAGCCAGATCCTCCTCGGACAGGTTCTGGATCTCCTCGTCGGAGACTTCGATCTCGCCAACGGGATCCTCGGCGTCCAGAACCTGCTCCACAGCTTGTCCGTTGGCCTTTTCCCAGGCGATCAGCTTGGCCTTGGCCTTATTCCCCTCAGCAATGGCGGACGCCAATTCGATCTCGCCGTCAGCGGAGAGCAGAGCTACCTTACCGATCTCCTTGAGATACATGCGGACAGGGTCGTCGATATTGAAGCTGTCTACCAGGGAATTGGGGTCGACCAGCTCCTCCTCCTCGATCTCGGCGATCTCCTCCAGCGGAGGCTCTGTCTCCGCGTTGACGTCGGGCAGGAAAGCCTCGGCCGTGACTTCGATGGAGAGCTTTTCCAGGGAGTCATAGATCATGTCCAGCTTTTCACTTTCCAGATCCATGGTATCCAATACATCGGACAGCTCGCTGCTTTCCAGCTTGCCACAGCGCTTTCCCTTGATAAAGAGCTCCTTCAGGCGCTCATTGCTCTGGATCAGCTGGGCGGCGGGGAGAGTGGCTATGGTCTTCTCATCCAACTGCCCTTTATTGCCCTTGATGACCTCTTCCTCGATCTCGTGTTGCTTCTCATCGGCCTCCTTCAGCAGTTGGTCGGCCATATTTTGCAGCTCTTTCTCTGTGTAGTGCGGTTCACTCATGTATTCTTTCCTCCGTATCCCTTTTTGAATTTGTATTTTTCTTTTGCCGCCAGCAGCGGATCTATCTCCTGTTCACTGCCGCTGCGGTCTGCTTCCTCCCGAATAATGCGCACATAATCCTGCAGCGCCTGATGTGCCCCGGAAACGGATTCCGGTTTCTGTAGTATAGCCGTAAAGTGGCTCATCTCCTCCGATGACAGTTCTCCTGCCAGGGCCGCTATGCTGTGGGGCCGTCCGGACTCTCGATCCCGGAGCAGCAGCTCATAGATCTTTCGTAGAACCGGGGCAGAAAACTCCTCCGGCTTCGGCATATCTTCCCCGGCAAACAGGTCATCGTCCCGCATCATCAGGCGGAGAATGCCCTCCTCCGCCAAGGCGCTGCGCAGATTTGCATAGCGAAGATCCCGCACCTGGGGCTGCAGCGCGGACACGGGATTCATTTCCCGGCGTGTCTGGATATTCTGCTGCTTGCGCTTGCTGCGCCTATAGACCCGGCTGACCTCGCTGCGCATAGCCTCCGGCGTAAGACCTGCGGCCTCTGCGGCGCGCACGGTGTAGACCTCACGCTCCACTGCGTTATCCAGCGTCGATAAGACCTGGCTGATGTCGGCGGCATAGGCGATGCGGTCCGCGTCGTCCTGCAGGTTATACTTGGCAGCCACCTGTCCCATGCGGAACTCAATGCCGTTTTCACTTCCGGTAAGCAGACGCTCAAAAGCCTGCGCACCTTGGAACTTGATAAAATCATCCGCATCCTGTTTTATGTAACTGCCGTCCACCAGGCGGCGAGGCAGCTGCAGCACCCGCACGGAAAATTCTGAGTTTTTCAGGATATCCAGCGCTCGTTGGGTGGCGAGTTGGCCGGCGTTGTCGTTGTCGTAGCAGAGGATCAGCTCCTTGGTGTATCGGCTGAGCAGGCGCGTCTGCTCCACAGTGAGGGCGGTGCCCATGGAGGCCACGGCGTTGTCAAATCCCGCCTGGTGCAGCGTCACCACATCTAGGTTTCCCTCGCAGAGAATGATGTTGGGCCGTTTTGTTTTCTTGGCCAGATTCAGCCCGTACAGCACCCGGCGTTTGCTGTAGACCGGCGTCTCACTGGTGTTCATGTATTTGGGCTCGGATTTATCAATAACGCGGCTACCGAAGCCGACCACATCCCCCCGCACATCCACCACCGGCAGTATCAGTCTGTTGCGGAACTTATCATATAGCCCGCCATTTTTATTCTGTACAACAAGTCCCGCCTTTATAAGCTCCTGCTTGGAGTAACCCTTTTCCGTCATGGCCCGCAGCAGGTGATCCCACCCGTCCCGGGCGGCCCCCATACCGAAGCGAACGGCGATCCCACGGCGGATCTGCCGGCGGTTCAGATAGGCCTGCACCGCTGCACCCTCCGGGCCTTGCAGCGTCTGATAATAGTACCGGGCGGCGTCCCGGTTCAGCTCCAGCAGCCGTTTGCGCAGGCGATCTGCCCCGTCGGACTCCCGATCCTCCGGCACGGGCAGATTCACCCGCTTCGCCAGAAAGCGCACTGCATCGGGATAGGACAGATTCTCTATATCCATGATAAAATTGATGACGCCGCCGCCTTTTTTGCAGCCGAAGCAGTGATAGTACTGCTTGTCCTGCAGCACATGGAAGGAGGGGGTTTTTTCGTTGTGAAACGGACAGCAGCCCCAATAGCTGCCGCCCTTAGGCTGCAGAGACACATAGCTGCCGACTACATCCAGAATATCATTTCTGGCAGCCAGCTCATCCAGAAAACTCTGGGGAAATGCCATAGATCGCCCTCCTTTCTCGTCTGTTGCACTGAGCCGGGCAACACTTCTTCACTTAACTTATACGAAGAAAGATTCCGATTTCCTCTTTTCGGACAAAAAAGATTATCCCGCAGTCTTTCCTGCGGGATAATCCGAAAGGTCAAAGGTCAAAGGTCAACGATGACCGGTGTGCAGCCGATATGCGGCAGGAAAACATGGAGCAGATCTGCCGTTTTGAGCCGCAGAGAGCTGGTGTTGCGGCAGGGATGGCAGCCGAACCATTCCGCCTCGGCCACGCTGCGCTCCAGAGCCAGGGTGACGCGGTGCTCCGTGTCATTCATCAGGCCCAGGACGGATGCCGAGCCGGGCGTCACGCCCAGAAGATTTTGTAGATCCTCCGCAGAGGCAAAGCTCAGTCGGGAGGAGCCGATGACCTTGGAAAAATCCGCCGTGCGGAAGGGGCGGTCCTCCGGCATGGCCAGCAGATAGAAGGCGCTGCGGTTGCGAGGCGTCAGCAGCAGATTTTTGCAGATATGTACACCCAGCACCTGGCTGATACCCGCGCAGGCCTCCATATCATACGCCGGATCGTGATCCACACGCTCATAGGGGATCTTCAACGCATCCAGCAGGTCATAGACCCGCTGCTCCACAGGCTCCCTGATATCGTCGGGCCGTCCGGAAAAAACGGAAGAGATATTCATGTCTTATTCTCCATTGCAAGCAATTTTTCTCCAGCGCGGAAAATATCTCCCGCGCCAACGGTGAGGATCAGATCACCCGGCTGGGCGATCTGCGCCAGCGTATCCGCCACCTGATCCAGCGTGGAGCAGTATATGGCCCCCGGGATCTTCTCAGCCAGCTGACTGGAGGAAATGCCGATGTCATTGGTCTCCCGAGCGGCATAGATCTCCGCCAGCACTGCGACATCAGCCAGCTTCAGTTCCTTCACAAAATCGGAAAACAGTGCCTGTGTGCGAGTGTAGGTGTGGGGCTGGAAGGCGCAGATGACCCGCTTGCAGGCCATGGAGCGGGCCGTCGTCAGCAGGGCGTGCAGCTCACCGGGATGGTGGGCATAGTCATCGTATACCTCGGCACCGCGGAAGCTGCCCTTATACTCAAACCGCCGTCCCGCGCCATGAAAGCTGTGCAGGCCCTCCTCCACGGCTTTTCCGCTGATGCCCAGCACATAAGCCGCCGCAGCAGCGGCCAGGGCATTGGAGACGTTGTGCTTTCCGGCCACGGCCAGCGCTATATGGGCGTAGAATTTACCGTGAATGACCACGTCAAATTCGCCGCAGCCGTCGTGGTATGCCACCTGGTCAGCCCGGCAGTCTGCCGCTTCGCCTTTTACGGAGAAAGTAAATACAGGATGCGCCAGTCCCTTGACCGCGTCCATGGCCCCCGGGTCGTCCGCGTTGGCAATGACAAAGCCGTTCTGGGGTACAAGATCGGCAAAAGCGTGGAAAGATCGCTCCACGTCTGTCAGATCCTTGAAAAAGTCCAGATGGTCGGCCTCCACGTTCAGGATCACGGCCACCGTGGGGAAAAAGTTCAGAAAGGAATTGCAGTATTCGCAGGACTCCAGAATGATCGTGTCACCGTGGCCCACGCGATAGCCGGAGTGCAGCATGGGCAGTGTGCCGCCGATCATCACAGTGGGATCCGCCTGGGCCGCCATAAAGATATGGGTGGCCATAGAGGTAGTGGTGGTTTTGCCATGAGTGCCGGAGATACACAAAGCGTTGCGATACTGCTGCATAATAGCGCCCCAGGCCTGGGCACGCTCATATACGGGGATGCCCCGGGTCACAGCGCCGGAGATCTCCGGGTTGTCATCGTGGATGGCGGCTGTGCGGATCACCAGCTGGGCACTTTGCAGATTCTCGGCGGAATGGCCAATGGACACGGGGATTCCCAGAGTGCGCAGGTGCTTTACCGTCTCGCTTTCCGTCATGTCGGAGCCCTGCACACACAGGCCCATACCCCGGAGGACCTCGGCCAGGGGGCACATGGATACGCCGCCGATGCCGGCCAGATGTACGCGGATACCGGGTTTGAGATAGTTCTTAAAATCCACTGTGGGATGCATCATATCAAATTGCCTCCTAAAGACAGGTTCATTACACAATTGCATTTTTAAAACAGAAATATTATAATACGAATCGGAAAGAAGTGCAACACAAAATGAGAGGAAAAACGCTTCCAACGGAGGATGGTCTATGAGCCGTGAGCAGGCAGCGGAAATAATAAAAACGATCAAAGCTCGGGGGTTCCGGGCCTATCTGGTAGGCGGGTGTGTGCGGGATGTCCTCATGGGCCGCACACCGGAGGATTGGGACATTGCCAGCTCCGCCCGCCCGGAGCAGATCATGGAAACATTTGGGGAAAAAGCGATCCCCACGGGGCTCCGGCACGGAACCGTCACTGTTAAGGCCCGGGACGGGCTGTATGAAATTACTACTTTTCGCACGGAGGGAACCTACTCCGACGGGCGGCATCCCGATACGGTCTCCTTTTCCTCGTCCATAGAAGAGGACCTCTCCCGGCGGGACTTGACCATAAACGCCATGGCTATGGACGATGACGGCCGGGTCATAGACCCCTTTGGCGGGCAGAAGGATCTTGCCCTTCGGCGGATCCGCTGCGTGGGGGATCCCCGAAAAAGATTTGAGGAGGACGCCCTGCGCATACTTCGAGCCATCCGCTTTGCATCCGTGCTGCAATTTACCGTCGACCCGGCCACGGTGGAGGCCGTGCACGCAAGGGCGGGGCTGCTGAAAAGGATCGCGGCAGAGCGTATTCTTGCGGAGATGAACAAGCTGCTGTGCGGCAGCGGATGCAGGGAGGTGCTGCTGGATTATCCGGATGTGCTGGGGGTGTTTCTGCCGGAACTGCTGCCGTGTGTGGGCTTCGACCAGCGAAACATTCATCACTGCTTCGACCTGTACACGCATATTGTCCATGCCACAGCGGCCATCCGGAATGATCCGATCCTGCGCTGGGTCATGCTGCTTCATGATATTGGCAAGGTGGATACCTTTACAGTCGATGCGGCGGGACAGGGCCATTTTTACGGCCATCCGGACCGCAGCGCCGCCATGTCCGGGGAGATCTGTACGCGCATGCGGATGCGGAAAAAGGATCGGGAGAACATTGTCACGCTGATCTGCTGGCATGACAGAAACATCCCCGTAACAGAACAGGGGATAGGTCGCGCCTTGCTGACGCTGGGAGAGGAGAATTTCCGGCGGCTTCTGGAGGTGAAGCGGGCGGACAATCTGGCCCAGGCGCCGGAGTTTCATTATGTGGGAAGCATGCTGGATGAAGCGGAGGCGCTTTTGGAGGATATGCTCCGGAAGAAGCGATGCCTGCAAATCAGAGATCTGGCCGTGGATGGAAATGACCTTCTCGCCCTGGGATATTCCGGACGGGAAATCGGGCAGGCGCTGCACGCCCTTTTGCAGCGGGTCGCTGCCGGAGAAATGGCAAACGAACGGACAGCCCTGCTGGCAGCTTTGCAGGAGCGCGGGCCGCTACTTCCATAGGTTCAGGTATCCGGCATCCCGCAGCTGCTTGAGAAAGAGGAGCAGCATGGGAAACAGGATCATCCCTCCCACGCCGAGAGCGCAAAAGCCGATATACATGGCCATTAGCGCCGCCAGAGGAGGGAGGTTGACCTGGGCCGCCATGACCTTCGGCTCCAGGAAGCTTCGTACCAGTGAGATCACGGCATAGAGAATCCCCAGGGCGATGGCCTTAGGCATCTGCTGCAGCAGCAGACACACCACCGCCCAGGGCAGCAGGACCGTACCGGTTCCGAACACAGGCAGCGCATCGATGACGGCGATAACGGCAGCCAGCAGCAGGGCATACGGCTGCCGGATGATGACAAATCCCGCCAGAAGCTCGGCGAAGGTCACGCTCAGGAGGATGCACTGCGCCTTGAACCACTTAGTGAGGGTGGAGAGCAGATTTTTCTTTACGCCTCCGGCTTTCTGCAGCTTTTGCGGCGGCAGCTGACGTCGTAAAAACTCCATAACTGAAGGGAATTGGCTCGCTGTAAAGAATATAGCCAGTACAGTGGTGGCTGCAAATAAAAACGCGGAGGGAAGACTCGACAGAGCGTCTGCGGCGGCGCTGACACACCGGGCGGAGAATCGGGTAAACCAGGAGGATATCTGCTGCGACACGTCGTCTATGGCCCGCTGCATCCACCCTTGCATGCTCTGCGGGCACGAGGCACAGAACTGCTCCAGCCGCCGCTGCATGGCCGAAAAGTAGGCCGGAAGCTCTGCCAGATACTGGGGGAGCGCCCTGAACAGCCGAACGGTCTGCTGCATCAGGTTCATCAGCAGCACCGTCAAAACGGCAAACAGCAGCGCCAGCAGCACAAAGGACAGTATCGCCGAGATAAATCCCCGCCGCAGCCGCAGCTTTTCCCGCAGAAAACAGACTGTCGGCTCCATGATGCTGGCAACGCCCAGCGCCAGAAGAAAGGGCAGCAGCCAGAGAAGCACATACCGAATGCCGACCCAGCACAGCAGAAGGACCAGTCCCCAGTATATGACCGTACTTATAAATTTTCGATGCTTTTCCGACATATATGCCTCCGGTACCGTGAACATACTTGCATACAGTGCCAATATATGATATTATATCGAAAACAAACCACAGTTTATTCGGGAGTAAATCATGAGCAAGAAAAAATATTATATAGTTTCTGAGGATGCCCTGCCGGATATTTTTATCAAAGTGGCAGAGGCAAAGCGAATGCTGCAGGTAGGTGAGGCCCAGACGGTGGGGGAGGCGGCCAGACTTATGAACATCAGCCGCAGCGCATTTTATAAATACAAGGACGCTGTGCAGCCGTTCCAGGATCTGAAGGCGGGCCGTATTATTACGTTTTATGCGCTGCTGAAGGATAACCCGGGTGTGCTGAGCAATTACCTGTCTATTTTTGCCAACTCAGGGGCAAATATACTCACCATCAACCAGACTATCCCAACCAACGGCTGTGCGGGTGTGACCATTTCCGCAGAGACCAGCGATATGAACGAGGGGCTGGACGAGATGATCGCCGGCATATCCGGCGCCATAGGCGTTCTGAAATTTGAAGTCCTTGCAGGATGATCAAAAAGTAAAAAGCACCGGGAACACCCGGTGCTTTTTTCATGCTTGCGCTTGCGGAAAGTGTTTCAGCGGGATATCCAAATCCCGCGCGATCTGCTTGGCGTATCGGTCCTCCTCGCTGAATATGCAGCCGCAGTATTTCTGCATGTATAACCCCAGCTCTCTGGCCTGCTGCTGACCGGTTCGGAACCCCGGCCGGAAATCCCGATAGAGAAATTTCACGCCCCATTTCGATCCGGCCCGGTCGGCAATTTCTGCCATCCGTTCATGCTGCTGGTAGGGGCTGACGAACAGGGTAGATGTAAAGGAATCGAAGCTGTTTTCAGCTGCAAATCGGGCAGCCTGCTCCAGGCGCATTTCATAGCATGTTCCGCAGCGGTGCTCAATGTCCCCAGCAACGGCGCACACAAAATCCCGCAGCCCGTACTCCTCCTGTACGATCAGCTCCATGCCGATCATCCCGGCGTATGTGATCAGCGTGTCCCGCCGGGCCTTGTACTCCTGATATGGGTGAATATTGGGATTGAACCAATAGGACACCGGCTCGATCCCCTCCGCGCGAAGCTGCTCCACGCAGGAAACGGAGCACGGCGCGCAGCAGGTGTGCAGCAGTGTTTTCATGATTTCGTCTCCCTGTTTTTCGGTTTGAATTTACCCAAGAATTTATGGATTCTGCCGCCGTTCGCCACGCCGTAAGACCAGTCGGAAATGGCAAAGAAACGGTGATAGACCTTTTGGAACGGCTGGTTGACAAAGGCGTCGAAGAAGGCAGCCCGCTCTCTGGGAGGATTAGAGGTGCCCGAAAGGGCCGGATTGCCCGCAATGGCTTCCTCAAAAGAACGTTTTTGACGGTGCAGTGGTACGAGATCCAATATATGGGCACCCTTCACGGTGTTGATGAGCAGCAGAGAGACCCCCCGCTTTTTCTGCGCTGGCTCAAAGTCCGCCGGCAGGCTCTGAAATGAGCCCATAGAAAGATCTGCTACCCGATTGGTACCCCGGCAGGTGCAGTGGTAGCACGACGGACGCAGAAACAGTCCCCGGAACAGGCCCCGCCCATAATCCGACTTCAAAAGCGGCGCGTCATATTGTCCGCCGCCCTCAAAATCCACCACGAATCGGAAATCGCTGCCGGATGTCTTCTTGCAGAACTGGATCGCCTTCACCGGGCGCTGCTTGATATAGTGCATGGCATCCACCATTTTGCTCCATACTCCCGGGGAGGGAACGCCGCTGCACAGTGTGTCCGCTGTCAGGAGCAGATCAGGGGATTCACCCAAGTACCTATAAAGCCCTTCGACTTGACACGGCGTTCCGGTGAAAAACACAAAACGTCCCCGATCCAGGTAGTAGCGCACCTGCTGAAAGCACTCGCCCATATCGCTTTGAACCAGCTTTGTTCCCATGAGGCGAGGCAGCTCGCTCTTACTCTGGACGGATGTGTGTACCACGCGCATATCCCCATCCATGGCTGCGCCGAAAACCACGCCGCCGGACTCCAGCACAAAGGAGGCGATGGCCGCGAAAGCGCCGCCGCAGGTGGACTGCTCCCGCAGCGCGTCATCCTCGTTCCAAACTGCAAAGGCTGTAGGGTCAGGGCGAAGCTCGCGGTTTTTCAGCGCCGGGCAAATATGTGTACAGTGGCCGCAGAACACGCAGGCGTCCGTGATCTCCGGATATAAAAAGCCCTCCCGGTCCGGAACCATCCGGATGGCGGCGCGGGGACATCCGCTGGCACAGGCGCTGCAGCCTGTGCAGTGTTCCCTTGGCGCAAGGCGGGGCGTAGCGGAAGAACTCATGGCCTTACCTCCCGTTTTTTTGTCATTATAGCATCTTATTCGGCATAAGGCAATAAAACTATTTCCACTCCAGCTCAAATTGAGTCGGGAAGGAGCGAAAGAATCTCGGTCGCTCTTGCTATTTTTATAAATCTCTGCTATACTGGCATAAATTATTGGGTGGAGGTTTGCTATGCGGATTCTGGGCATCGACCCGGGGGTTGCGATCGTTGGATTCGGACTCATTGAGTCGGGCCCCGGGGTGCAGCGGATGCTGCAGTATGGGGTCATCACCACTCCCGCAGGCCAGCCCCTGGCCGCGCGTCTGGCCCAGATCAGGCGGGACATGACGGAGCTGATCGAAACGCTTGCACCAGATGAAATTTCCATTGAGGAGCTTTTTTTCTCCAAGAATATCACAACAGGCATTGCCGTGGCCCATGCCCGTGGCGTGATCCTGTGCGCGGCGGAGGAGCAGGCGATCCCCATCCACGAATATACCCCCATGCAGATCAAGCAGGCGGTCGTGGGGTATGGTCTGGCGGATAAAAAGCAGGTCATGGACATGACGCGCCGCATTCTGAAGCTGAAGGCGGTGCCCCGGCCGGACGATGCCGCCGACGCGCTGGCCATTGCTCTGTGCCATGCCCGCAGCGCCACCAGTCTTCTGCGGCGCAGAGACCCCAATGTGAAGGAAACCGTATAAAAAGTAAGGGAGAGGTCCATGTTTTACTATCTGAATGGTACTGTGGCGGAAATCGGCCCCAACCTGGCCGTGATCGACTGCTGTGGTGTCGGCTATTCCTGCGCTACTACCAATTATACCCTGGCTCAACTGAAAAAAGGAGAGCGGGCAAAGCTGTTCACCTATCTCTATATCCGGGACGACATCCTCGATCTCTACGGCTTTTTCTCTCAGGCGGAGCTGAGCAGCTTCAAAATGCTGCTGAGTGTTTCCGGTGTCGGCCCTAAGGCGGCCCTGGCGATCCTGTCCTCCGGTACGCCCGACCAACTGGCTTTGAGCATTGTTACCGGGGATGAAAAATCTCTCACCGGTGTGCCCGGCATCGGAAAGAAGATTGCCCAGCGGATTATTCTGGAGCTGAAGGACAAGCTGGCCAAGGAACAGGGGAGCTTTGATGCGCACGCGGGTACCCTTTCGCCGGCTCCCACCGGGGGAACGGTGCAGGAGGCCGCCTCGGCGCTGTCTGTGCTGGGTTATTCCTCTCAGGAGATCTCCGCCGCACTGAAGGGCGTGAACGCGGCTCTGCCGGTGGAGGAGATCATCCGGCAGACGCTGAAAAAAATGGTGAAATAATCAGATAACTGGACGGTGTTTTTGTGAGTATAGATTTCGGAAACGATATTTTTGAGGATTCCCTGGTGTCCACTACCTTCCAGCCGGAGGACAGTGGGGAGCTTTCCCTGCGCCCCCACACGCTGAAGGAGTACATCGGTCAGGCCAAGGCCAAGGAGAATCTCTACATTTTCATTGAGGCGGCTCGCCGCCGGACAGAATCTCTGGATCATGTCCTGCTCCATGGCCCTCCGGGTCTGGGAAAAACTACCCTGGCCGGCATTATCGCGGCGGAGATGGGTGTGAATATCCGTATCACCTCCGGCCCCGCCATTGAAAAGCCCGGCGACCTGGCAGCCCTGCTGACCAACCTGCAGGAAAATGACATTCTGTTTGTGGATGAGATCCACCGGCTCAACCGCTCCGTGGAGGAGATTCTTTATCCCGCTATGGAGGATTACGCCATCGATATCATCATCGGCAAGGGCCCGTCGGCCAACTCCATCCGACTGGATCTGCCGCACTTTACGCTCATCGGCGCCACGACCCGGGCGGGACAGCTCTCGGCGCCTCTGCGGGATCGTTTTGGTGTGACGCTGCGCTTGGAGCTGTATACCCCGGAGGAGCTTGCCCAGATCGTTACCCGGAGCGCCGGGATCCTGCGTGTGCCCATTGAAGCCTCCGGCGCTATGGAGATCGCCCGCCGCTCTCGCGGCACGCCCCGTATCGCCAACAGGATGCTGCGCCGCGTCCGGGACTTTGCCCAGGTCATGGCGGACGGTGTCATCACCGATGACGTGGCGGATCGGGCGCTGAAGGCGCTTGAGATTGATCAGCTGGGTCTTGACCCGGTGGACCGGCGCATGCTCCGGGCCATCATCGAGAATTACGGCGGCGGCCCTGTGGGGCTTGAGACCCTGGCCGCCACCATCGGGGAGGAATCTGTCACGCTGGAGGATGTGTACGAGCCGTACCTTATGCAGCTGGGCTTTCTCACCAGAACGCCCCGGGGCCGCTGCGCCACCAAGAAAGCTTACGATCATCTGCATATTGCCTTTTCCGGGCAGGAGCAGCTTTCACTATAACGAATTTGGAGGAAGATTTTGATATGGGAAGATTATTTGGCACCGACGGCATCCGCGGCATAGTAGGGGAGACCCTGACCGCAGAGCTGGCCTATCGCGTAGGACAGGCCATTACCATGGTTTTGACCCGGAAGAAGGGGAGCGCACCCACCATCACCATCGGAAAGGATACGCGCATCTCCTCTGACATGCTGGAGTCGGCCCTGATGGCAGGCATCTGCTCCATGGGCGGCAGCGTCATGCCCTTCGGCACGATCCCGACCCCCGCAGTGGCCTTCCTGACGGTGCAGGAGGAGGCCGATGCCGGCATTGTTATTTCCGCGTCCCACAATCCGTATGAACACAACGGCATCAAGATTTTCGGCGGTCTGGGCTACAAGCTCTCTGACGAGATGGAGGAAATGGTGGAGGACATCGTGCTCTCCGATGCGCCTATCCAGGTCATGACCCATGATAAGATCGGCATGCGCCTGCACGGCATGCGCCAGATGAAGGCGGACTATATCGACCACCTTCTGTCCACCGTGGACTGCGATATGCGGGGCCTGCGGGTGCTGGTGGACTGCGCCAACGGCGCGGCCTCGGCTACAGCGCCGGATCTGTTCTGCAAGCTGCCTCTGCACGCAGACTTTATATTTGACAAGCCCGACGGCATCAACATCAACAGCGGCTGCGGCTCCACCCATATGGAGACCCTGTGTCAGGGTGTTGTGGCCGGGAAATACGACCTGGGCGTTGCCTTCGACGGCGATGCCGACCGGTGTCTGCTGGTGGACGAAAAGGGAAAAGTCATTGATGGCGACAAGGTTCTTGCCGTGTGCGGAAAGTCCATGAGAAAGCGCGGCATACTCAACGGTAACGCCATTGTGGCTACCGTCATGTCCAACCTCGGGCTCCATGAGTTTTGCCGGAAAGGCGATTATGAGCTCGTCTGCACGGATGTGGGCGACCGGCATGTGCTGGAAAAGATGCTGGAGTGCGGCTACATGATCGGCGGTGAGCAGTCCGGCCACACTATTTTCCGGGAGTTTGCCACAACGGGCGACGGTGAGCTGACGGCCCTGCAGTTTATCCAGGCCTACTGCGAGGCGGGAGTCCCGGCCTCCGAGCTGGTATCCTGCTGCGTCCAGTACCCGCAGGAGCTGATCAACGTGCCAGTCTCCACGGAACCCGGTGCCAAACAGCGTGTGATGGAGGATGATCGTCTTTGGGAGCAGGTCCGCGGACAGGAGGCGCTCCTGGGCGGAGACGGTCGTATTTTGGTGCGCCCCTCCGGCACGGAATCGCTAATTCGCGTCATGGTGGAGGCCAAAACAGTCGAAACCGCTCATAAGGTGGCACAGACTTTGGCTGATTTCATAAAAACGCTGTAACATTTTGCATGGCATTAACAAATTTTTGCAGATTGCTTGACAAATAATTCATAGAAAAGGTATAATATCAGATGGACGGATATGTGCAGATGCAGTATAGCGAAATGGAGCATTTGTCAGATGAATCGCTTTGTCTGGCGCTGCAACAGGGTAATTCTGAAGCGGGCGATATTTTGGCATATCGCTACCGTCGATTGGTTCGCAGCTGTGCCCACCCGTATTTTCTGGCTGGGGGTGACAGTGAGGATTTGCTGCAGGAGGGAATGATCGGCCTCATCAAGGCCATGCGGGCCTTCCACGCAGACCGGGCAGCCAGTTTTCAGACCTTTGCCGAGGTGTGCATTCGCAGCCGCCTGTGCTCGGTGATCCGGGCATCCCGGGCAGGGAAGCACAGTCCGTTAAATGAATCCGTACCCCTGAATGCATTTTTGATTGACTCGCAGCCACAGTACAGTCAGCTCGATCCGGAGGATCTGCTTATTGACCGCGAAAAGGCTGCGGCACTGCTGAATCAAGTTCGCAGTCAGCTCTCCGATTTTGAGATCCGTGTTCTGGATCTCTATCTGGACGGCTGCAGTTGCGGCGAGATCGCAGCCACAGTTGGCAGGACCTATAAATCTGTGGACAATGCCGTTCAGCGTATCCGTCGCAAAATTGGGCGACAAATTTCTTCCGGCGAGATCAGCAATGGCTGAGCGCAATATATTTCTCAAAAGAGAGGGTAAAATCATGTACGAAGATAAGACTTTAGTATGCAAAGAATGCGGCAACGAGTTCGTTTTCACCGCCGGTGAGCAGGAGTTCTATGCGGAGCGCGGCTTCCAGAATGAGCCCCAGCGCTGCAAGGCCTGCCGCGACGCTCGCAAGAACGCTGCCCGTGGTCCCCGTGAGTACTTCACCGCTACCTGCGCTGCCTGCGGCGGCGAGGCCAAGGTTCCCTTTGAGCCCAAGAGCGATCGCCCTGTGTACTGCAGCGATTGCTTTGCCAAGATGAGAGAGAACGGCTGATTCTTTTCTGATTTGAATACGTTAAACCGGCGCAGGCTTTCTGCGCCGGTTTTTCTGCCGGAAAATGCACCCATGCCGGAAAAATTCCTGTTGAAAAAGAGTGGAAATCGGGGTATAATATTAAAACCAAAGTTTTATGGAGGTTATAGACCATGATTGAAATTACCAAAGACACCATCATCGGTGATATCCTTGATGTTGCGCCCCAGACGGCTCCCATCTTCCTGTCCATCGGCATGCACTGCCTGGGCTGCCCCTCTTCCCGGGGCGAGACCGTGGAGGAAGCCTGCATGGTGCACGGTGTGGATTGCGAGAAGCTGCTGGCTCTTGTGAATGAGGAAGCCAATAAGTAATCAGAATCCTCAAGCGCATACGGCCTCGGTCGTATGCGCTTCAGTCTGTCTGTTTTACTGCCCGGAGGTGAAAAAATGACGGATGAACTGCATCTTCAGCCCCGATTGCAGCTTTTGGCCGACCTTGTGCCCCAGGGCGCGCGATTGGCTGACATAGGAACGGATCACGGCTACCTGCCGGTATACCTGCTGCAAAAGGGGCGCATTTGCTCCGCTATAGCAGCCGACATCGGCCAGGCACCGCTGCAGCACGCCCGAAACACAGCGCTGCAGTATGGGATCGCCGAGGGCTTGTCCTTCCGCTGCTGCGATGGGCTGCGCGGCATTGGCCTGGAGGATGCGGATGTTGTTGTCATCGCCGGTATGGGCGGGGAGACGATCATACACATCCTGTCCCAGGCCCCCTGGACTAAGGCAGGGAGCACGCTCCTGCTGCTCCAGCCCATGACCAAGCAAGAGGACCTGCGCCGCTGGCTCAATGAAAACGGCTACGCCCAGAGCGCCGAGCGGCTGGTGCGGGATAAGGACTATCTGTACCCCGTATTCACGGTGTTCGGCGGAGAGCAGCCGCCCCTTACTATCGCTGAAATCTACGGCGGCGTGGATATTGAGGTGGATCCTCTGGCAGGAGAATATCTGGACCAGCGCATCCGCCGCCTGAGCCAGGCAGAGGCTGGGCTGCGAAAAAGCAGCGATCAGGTCAATGCGCAGCGCGCCGGCCAGCTGGCAGAAATCAGACAGTCATTGACAGAGAGGAGAGCAGAACTATGACCACAGTGCGGGAAGTGGAGCAATTTCTGTATTCATGGGCGCCTGCCGACTTGGCTGCCGGCTGGGACAATGTGGGTCTGCTGGTGGGCGACCCCGGCCGGGAGGTAACAAATATCCTCACAGCCCTGGACATCACCGAGTCCGTGGTAGACGAAGCCGTGCAGTGCGGGGCCCAGCTCATCGTGTCCCACCATCCGGTGATGAACTGCGCCTGGCATCCGGTGCAGACTCTGCGCACCGATGACCGCCAGGGCAGAATTCTCACGAAACTGGTGGAAAACCACATTTCCGCCATCTGCATGCATACCAATCTGGACGCGGCAGAGGGCGGCGTCAACGATGTTCTGGCGGAAAAATTGGGACTTTTGCACATGGAATATCTGACGGATGAAAAAATCGGTCGTGTCGGCACATTAAATTGCGAAATACCCCTTGTAGAGTTCACCCGGTTTGTGGTAAAATCATTAGGATGCAATGGATTGCGCTATACGGACTGCTGCAAACCCGTGCACCGCGTGGCGGTTGGCGGCGGTGCCTGCGGCGACTATATTGCGCAGGCTATTGCATTGGGCTGCGACACTTTTGTCACCTCCGATCTTCGTTATCACGATTTTCTGGATACAAAAGAGCTGAACCTCATTGACGCCGGGCATTTCCCCACGGAGCAGGTCATTGTTCCGGAGCTGTGCCGGCGTATGCAGGCGGCGTTTCCCGCAGTTTCCGTTTCCACTTCGATCTCCCATAAAAACGAGATCATCCAATACTGCATTTGAAGGAGAGAAGCAACTATGTCCGGACATTCCAAGTGGCACAATATTCAAAAAACCAAGGGTGCGGCTGACGCCAAGCGCAGCGCCGCCTTTACAAAGATCGCCAAGGAGATCATCGTGGCGGTGAAGCAGGGCGGCAGCGGCGACCCCGCCAATAACTCCCGCCTGGCTACCGTTGTGGCCAAGGCCAAGGCCGCCAACATGCCCAATGACAACATCAAGCGCACCATCGACAAGGCGCTGGGTGCCGGCAACACCGATAACTACGAAGCCGTTACATACGAGGGCTACGGCCCCTGCGGTGTGGCCGTTATCGTGGAGGCGCTGACGGACAACCGCCAGCGCACCGCTCCGGAGATCCGCCACTATTTTGATAAGTATGGCAAGGGCATGGGTGCCCAGGGCTGCGTCAGCTGGAGCTTTGACCGCAAGGGCGTCATCGTCATCAGCAACGAGGACGAGGAGCTGGACGAGGATACCGTGATGATGGATGCGCTGGATTCCGGCGCGGAGGATTTCTCCGCTGACGGCCCCGTGTTCGAGATCACCACCGATCCCGACGCATTCAACGACGTGGTCTCCGCTCTGGAGCAAAAGGGCTACACCTTTGAGAGCGCCGAACTGGAGATGGTGCCCCAGAACTATGTCACCATGACCGGCGAGGATGACGTGAAGAACATGGAAAAGCTGCTGGACATGCTGGATGACAACGAGGACGTTCAGAATGTGTGGCACAACTGGCAGCAGGACTGATATGAAACGCTTAAAAACGCACCCGATCAGGGTGCGTTTTTTTCGTCTAAACCGGAGTGCTTTCTCATACAGTAGAGCAAACGACTATGACGGCCTTGCCGTTTGCAGGAGAAAGGAATGGTTGGAAATGACGAGTCAGGTCACGGATATTTATGAAAACATAGCCCAGCGAACGGACGGCAATATTTATATCGGCGTGGTGGGGCCGGTTCGCACCGGGAAATCCACCTTCATTAAGCGTTTTATGCAGTCCCAGATACTGCCCCGGATGGAAAACGGCTTCAAGCGGGACCGGGCAATCGATGAATTGCCCCAGAGCGGCTCTGGGCGCACCATCATGACCGCCGAGCCGAAATTTGTACCCGAGGAGGCCGCCCATATCCGGATGGCCGACGGGGTGGAGTTCGGCGTGCGGCTGGTAGACTGCGTGGGATACCTGGTGCCCGGGGCCATGGGCCAGTTTGAGGATCTGGCGCCCCGGATGGTCATGACGCCCTGGTTTGACCACGAAATTCCCATGGCCGAGGCGGCGGAGATCGGTACACGGAAGGTCATTTCGGAGCATGCCACCGTGGGCATCGTCATCACCACCGACGGCACGATCACGGAGATCCCCAGGGAGGACTATCTGGAGGCCGAGGACCGTGCCGTCCGAGAGCTGCAATCCATCGGAAAGCCATTTGTCATCCTGCTGAACAGTGCGGAACCCGACAGCCCGGAGGCAACGGCTCTGGCCGATGAACTCGGCGAAAAATACGGTGCCAGGTGCCTGGCGGTGAACTGCCTGCAATTGAGCGAGAGAGAAATACAGAATATCATCCAGGGGCTTTTATATGAGTTTCCCCTGCAGGAGCTGGCCCTATATTTCCCCTCCTGGGTCGACGCTCTGCCGGAGGATCACCCCATCCGGAAGGCTATGGTAGAGCTGGCGGCCAAATGCGGAGCCGACCTGACACATATGCGCCAGGTTGGCAGCATCCCGCAGCAGCTGGAGAGCAGCGATCTGATAGAGCAGGCCAAAATGCTGCAAATGGATCTGGGTGTCGGTTCGGCATCTGTACGCATGGAGCCGCCCAGAAAGCTGTTTTATGATACGGTCGGCAAGGAGACCGGCTTCAGTGTGCAGAACGACGGGGATCTGATGACCTTGCTTTCGGAGCTGTCCAAGATCAAGGCGGAGTACGACAAGGTGGCTCCGGCCCTGCAGGAGGCATACCGCACGGGCTACGGAATCGTTCTACCGGGTCTGGATGAGTTGGCCCTGGCAGACCCGGAGATCATCCGGCAGGGCGGACGCTATAGCCTGAAAATGCGCGCCAGCGCTCCCTCTATCCATATGATCCGGGCGGATATCGAGACCACTGTTTCGCCCATTGTGGGGGACGAAAAGCAGTCCGAGGACATGGTAAACTATCTGCTGCAGCAGTACGAGGGGGACACCAACAAGCTCTGGCAATCGAATATCTTCGGGCGGAGCTTCAATGAGATCGTGGGAGATGACCTGCAATCAAAGCTGAAGCGAATGCCGGAGCCGGCCCAGAAGAAAATGCGGGAAGCCCTGGAGCGCATTATCAACGAAGGCGGCGGTGGCCTGATTTGCATAATCCTGTAAAGGGATATTCTTTCACAGAGAGCAAGACGAATGCCATAGGTATTCGTCTTGTTTTTTCAAGAAAAATGTGTTATGATAAAGAAAAAACAGAAGGGAGAGCCTGTATGCTGCTTGCCATCGACATAGGGAATTCAAACATCAGTGTGGGCCTGTTCGGGAAGGAAAAGGATCTGAAATTTCTCGCCTCTGTAGACACTGACAGCCGCAAAACTGCAGATCAGATCAGCATTGACCTGATGAATCTTTTTGCGCTTTATGGGCATAACATCCGGGAAGTAACCGGGGCCATTTTTTCCAGCGTCGTGCCGGGAATCAATTTTATGATGCATAAGGCTCTGACCCGTCTGCTGGGCAGGGAGCCTATGGTTGTCGGCCCGGGCATCAAAACCGGCCTGAACATCCGCATGGAGGTGCACAATCAGTTGGGCACGGATCTGGTGGCCAACGCCGTGGCGGCGGTGGAGAAATACCCGGCACCAATCATCATGATCGAAATGGGAACAGCCACCACCATCTCCTATATATCCCGGCAGCGAACCTATGAAGGCGGTATGATGTTTCCAGGGGTGCGGCTGTCGCTGGATGCCCTGTCGGAGCACTCGGCACTGCTGCAGAATGTTGCGCTGCAGCACCCGACCAAAAACCTCATCGGCAAAAACACCGAGGACTGCATGCGCAACGGCATCGTCTACGGAACGGCGGGTATGCTTGACGGCATTATAGACCGGATCATAGACACGATACCTGACAAACACGCTACAATTGTAGCTACCGGCAGCAACGCACCTGTCATTGTGCGCTACTGCCGCAACCAGATCATTTATGACAAGTATCTGCTGATGGAGGGTCTGCAGCTTATCTATCTGAAGAACAGGGAAAAGTGATGATGAAAAGACCGGCAGCCGTCAGGCTGCCGGTCTTTTCATCTGTAAATTATGTACATCACTTTGCCAGAACCTTCTTCAGTCTGGCGAAGCGGGGTAGGGAATCCTGCTTAGGCAGATCCGGTTCCCCCTGAATGAGGGGCAGAGCGTACTCGATGAACCGGTGGGTAACGCCGGTGCCGTCCTCATTGATCCAGTCCCGGGGGATCTTCTTCTCTACATTGGCCACTTCCATCAGCGGGACCAGCTTGGTCTTGCAGGCGTAGCGTCCGTTCTGGATGCCCCGCTCAAAGGCAATCATGCGGCCGTTGATGCCGGCGATGGCGTTCTCCACGGCAGCCTTGCCGGCCATGAAGGACTCCTCAATGTCCGTTTCCGAGGCCAGGTGCGCGCCGCAGCGCTGCAGAAGATTCAGCTCAATGCCGCGGACCTTGGCATTCGTCTCCTCCTTGATGACCTCGGCCAGGATGGAGGCGAGACCGCCCATCTGCGCATGGCCGAAGCCGTCGGTCTTCTCCACCTTGGCCTCGGACACAAAGCCGCCGTCAGCATAGTGGATGCCCTCGGACACCGCCACCAGGCAGTTGCCCTTTTCCGCATAGACCCGCTTCACATCCTCTATGAACTTGGGCATATCGAAATCAGTCTCCGGCAGATAGATCAGATCCGGCCCAGCCCCATACTCACTGGCCAGGGCGGAAGCGGCGGCCAGCCAGCCGGCATGGCGGCCCATGATCTCCATGATGACGATCATGCCGGTGTCGTACACACGCGAGTCCAGATACACCTCCATGAAGGAGGTGGCGATATACTTGGCGGCAGAGGCATAGCCGGGGCAGTGATCCGTTCCGAACAGGTCGTTGTCAATGGTCTTGGGCACGCCCATGACCCGGCACTCATAGCCTACGGACTGCATGTACTGGTTGATCTTGTTGCAGGTGTCCATGGAGTCGTTGCCGCCGTTATAGAAGAAATAGCGGACGTCATATTTTTTGAAGATCTCCAGAATACGCTTGAAATCCGTATCGTCCACTGCGGGGTCAGCCAGCTTATAGCGGCAGGAACCCAGGGCGGAGGAGGGAGTATATTTCAGCAGGCGAAGCTCCTCGGGATCCTCCTGCCCCATGTCGAACAGACGGTCATTCAAAACGCCCTTGATGCCGTGCTCCGCACCCAGAACCCGCGTGATCACGCCGCTTTTCAGCGCTGTGTCGATCACGCCGTAGGCGCTGGCGTTGATAACGGATGTGGGGCCGCCGGACTGACCGATGATGCAGGCACCTTTGAGAACATTCATGAAGCAAATTCCTCCTAAAATAAAATGTACTGGAATATTTGTGGGCCATTTTCATAGCCTATTTTACCATGAACAGACCACAAAGTAAACGGCAAACCCTTGCAAATCCAAAATAATGTGATACAATCTACACCAAGAGACAGAGCTGCTTCGGCTCACAAAATAATAACGAAAAGGAGATAACGACTATGCCTCTGGTAACATCCAAGGAAATGTTTGAAAAAGCCTATAAGGGCGGATACGCCATCGGTGCATTCAATGTCAACAATATGGAGATCATTCAGGGGATCACCGGCGCTGCCGCCGAGCTGAAAGCTCCGGTAATTCTGCAGGTGTCCAAGGGGGCCCGGGCCTACGCCAACCGCACCTACCTGATGAAGCTGGTGGAGGCCGCCGTCATAGAGACGGGGCTGCCCATCTGCCTGCATCTGGACCACGGCGACAGCTTCGAGCTGTGCAAGAGCTGCATTGACGACGGCTTCACCTCCGTGATGATCGACGCCTCCTCCAAGCCCTTTGCCGAGAATATCGCCCTGACCCGCCAGGTGGTGGAGTACGCCCACGACCACGGCGTGGTGGTAGAGGCCGAGCTGGGGACCCTGGCTGGTATTGAGGACGAGGTGAACGTGTCGGCGGAGGATTCCTCCTATACCCGCCCGGAGGAGGTGGAGGAGTTCGTGTCCAAGACCGGGTGCGACTCCCTGGCCATTGCCATCGGCACCAGCCACGGCGCTTATAAGTTCAAGCCCGGCACCAAGCCCCAGCTGCGCTTTGACGTGCTGGAGGAGGTGGAGAAGAAGCTGCCCGGCTTCCCCATCGTGCTGCACGGCTCTTCCTCCGTTCCTCAGGAGTTCGTGGAGAAGATCAACAAGTTCGGCGGCAATATGCCCGGCGCCATCGGCGTGCCGGAGGATCAGCTGCGTAAGGCTGCCTCCATGGCCGTGTGCAAGATCAACATTGACTCCGACCTGCGTCTGGCCATGACTGCGTCCATCCGCGAGTATCTGGCCCTGCATCCGGACCATTTTGATCCCCGGCAGTACCTCAAGCCCGCCCGTCAGGCCATTCAGGACATGGTGGCCCACAAGATCGTGGACGTTCTGGGCTGCGACGGAAAGGCATTCTGATTTGTTCCTGCAAAGCAAAAACGCAAAAGGCTCTCACCCAATCTGGGGGAGGGCCTTTTTCTCTCTCCTTGTTTGTGACGGTTTTCTCAGTCCGGCAGCGATATAATGACAGGGCAGAGAGGAGATGGCACCATGACGGTTTACATAGACAGAGTGTTTTTGCTGAATCTTGCCGTGGACTATCTCCTTTTGCTGGCAACGGCCCGTCTGGCCGGAACACCTCTGCGCCGCCTGCGGTTTTTGCTGTGCGGAGCTGGGGGAGGGCTGTATGCAGCCGGTGTGTTTCTGCCGGGGGCGGAGTGGCTGGCAGGCCCTGCCTGCAAGATTGCCGCAGGCACCGCCATGGCCCTGGCGGCCTTCGCACGGGAGCGCCACAGGGGGAAGCTGATGGGATTGTTTTTCCTGCTCTCCGGTGCACTGGCGGGGGTCATACTGGCTGTGGGCTTCTGCATAGGCGCACCGGGGCTGCTTTTGGGCAGAATCTATCGGGCGGAGATTGACTGGAAGCTTCTTCTGGGGGGAACAGCGGCGCTGTCTGCTGCACTGCACCTGCTGTTTCACCAGGGAGCAAGGCATGGAAGGGGAGAACTGATGCGAGTACAGGTTTCTATCGGTGGAAGAGAAAAAAGCTATACAGCGCTGCATGATACGGGCAATTCTCTGCGAAATCCGGCAGATGGCCGGCCGGTGCTGGTCATGGAGCAGGCGGCGGTTTTCCAGCAGCTGTCGGAAGAGGAGATTCAGATCATCCGGGAAAATCCCGCGCCGGAATCGGCAATGGCGAAGCTGTACGCCGCCGGGAGCCGGCTGCATTTTACGCTGCTGCCGTTTCGGAGCGTGGGAACGGAGGCGGGTCTTCTGCTTGCGGTGCGAAGCGACTACATAGCCCTGCATCGGCGGAAGATCCCGCGCACGCTTATCGCCCTTTCACCGGGGCCGGTGAGCGATGGCGGAGCATACTGCGCCCTGTGGGGCGGATCGGAAAGGGGGGAGCGCGTTGAAGAAGCTGCTGCTGCGGATACGGATCTGGCTGCTGCGGATCGCCAGGCCGGATAAGGTCATGTATATCGGCGGCAGCGACACGCTGCCGCAGCCCCTGACCAGAGCCGAGGAGGCGGAACTGATCGCCCGGATGGACGACGGAGACCTCTCCGTCCGGCAGACGCTCATTGAGCGGAATCTTCGGCTGGTAGTATACCTGGCCCGGCGGTTTGAGAACACGGGCATCAACATGGAGGATCTCATCTCCATCGGGACTATCGGACTCATCAAGGCCATCAACACCTTCCGCTCGGACAAAAATATCAAGCTGGCCACCTATGCGTCCCGCTGCATCGAAAACGAGATCCTCATGTACCTGCGCAAAAACTCCACCCAGCGGACGGAGATCAGCTTTGATGAGCCCCTGAGCACGGACTGGGATGGCAAGGAGCTGCTGCTCAGCGATGTGCTGGGCACCGACAGCGACACCGTGATGCGGCCCATCGAGGCGGATGTTGACCGGCGGCTGCTGCAGGATGCGGTGGGGAAGCTGCCGGAGCGGGAGAGGAACATCATCACCCTGCGGTTCGGTCTGGACGGAAAAAAGGAGCTGACGCAAAAGGAGGTGGCAGACCGCATGGGTATCTCACAATCCTATATTTCACGGCTGGAAAAGCGGATCATATTGCGGCTGAAACGGGAGATACTCAAAATGAGCTGAAAAAGTGCCGGGGGATATTCCCGGCACTTTACGATGTAGCTTTTATTATTTCTATTATAATGTATGGCGCTTACTCGAGGAACAGCGCCGCCGGACGGTTGACGACCATCATATTATAGTATTTCAGCAGGTGGTAGTCATCCTTATCCAGCTTGATGGTATTGAGCAGGCGGTCGCTCTCCTCCAGCGGCTCCTTAGAGATCAGCGTCTTCACCGCGATGGGTGCAAAGAAGGGACTGCTGCCGATGCCGGACAGCAGGCCGATGGCCGGAGTACGGGTCTGCATGGGGTTAAGCATGCAGATGTACATCTTCTCGGCGTCGTTGATCTGGTTGTTCAGCACCATATGGGTAATCGTGTCATAGGCCTTCATCTCGCCGGTGAACATGTGCTGGCAGCGGTCGGGATTGGCAAAGTCCTCTACGCCCACATAAAGCATCACATCCACGGCTCCGCCTGCAGCGGAAGGGGAGAAGCACAGCAGAGAACGGACGATCCGCCGAATGCGGCCATCGAAATAGTACATATAGGCACGCGGCTGGTTAAAATAGAAATTCTTGGGCAGTACGGGCTCCGTACGCGGCTCGGCAGGCTGATAATCCAGAAAACACTTCAGGTCAATGTCCAGCTTCTGGGAAATAGCGTAAAGGGTCTCAATGTCAATAACGATGGTGCCGTTTTCATATTTGGATACCGTGGCTTTGCTCTTGCCGATCATAGCTGAGAACTGCTCAATCGTATAGCCGCGGCTTTTTCTGTATTTTTTTATGCGCTGGCCCACATGATAACAAAAGGAACTCATGCAACACACCTCCTGTGCTATTACATTATAGCAAGCTTCCCTCATAAAGTCAATAATATGTTTCATTTTGAGAAACAGTTTTTGTGAAGACTTTCCACATAATAAACGGAAAATAAATGTGCACAAAAAACCCTCCGGTTTTTAAGTAAAAGGATGAAATCGATGTTTTTACCTCTATATACGTGCATATTGCGTTGACTGTCAGCAGATTTTTCGCTATAATAAACATATCAGGTGGAAGTGGTTTTCCGCCTGAATACAGTAAAGGAAGTGAGTCAAGTGGCAAAGAAAGGAAAACTGGTTTTCAGAGCAGATCGCTGCAAGGGCTGTGAACTGTGCGTGAACGCATGCCCTATGAAGATCCTGAAGCTTGATGAAGTAGCCGTGAACAGAAAGGGCTACCATCCCATCAGCGTGACGGATCCGGACAAGTGCATTGCTTGTGCCAGCTGTGCGATGATGTGCCCGGACGGCATCATCAATGTCTATGTTGAGGAATAAGTAGGAGGGTAACAGAGAAATGGCAGAAAAGAAATTAATGAAGGGTAACGAAGCCTTCGCTGCCGCCGCTATCAACGCCGGCTGCAGATACTATTTCGGTTACCCCATCACTCCGCAGAGTGAAGTCCCCGAGTATATGTCCAGAGAACTGAAGAAGGCCGGTGGTGCGTTCATTCAGGCCGAGTCCGAGCTGGGCGCGATCAATATGGCTTACGGCGCATCCGCCGCCGGCGGCCGCGTGCTCATCACCTCTTCTTCTCCCGGTATCGCGCTGATGCAGGAGTCCATCGGTCTGCTGTGCTCCGTCGAGCTGCCCGTGGTCATCATCAACGTCATGCGCGGCGGCCCCGGCATCGGCTCCATCCAGCCCGGCCAGGCCGACTATAATCAGGTCACCCGCGGCGGTTCCAACGGCGACTATCACACCATCGTTCTGGCTCCTAACTCTATTCAGGAAGCCATCGACATGATCGGCAAGGCTTTCGACCTGGCTGATGAGTACAGGAATCCTGTCATCATCGCTGCCGACGGTATGCTGGGCCAGATGATGGAGCCCGTGGTGATGCCCGAGGCCAAGCCCGCCCTCACCGAGGACGAGATCCCCGAGGTCAAGCCCTATGCCCTGACCGGTCATAAGAATAAGAGAGACCGCCACGCCATCAACTCCGTGTGGCTCAAGCAGGAGCTGCTGGAGAACTATATCAATGAATACTGGCCCAAGTATGAAAAGGCCGAGCGCGAGCTGCAGGATTGGGAGTCCCGTGATCTGGCAGGCGCTGAGGTCGTGTTTGTGGCCTATGGTTCCACCTCTCGTATCGCCATGGAGGCTATGGAGATGCTGGCTCAGGAGGGCATCAAGGTCGGCCTGATCCGTCCCAAGACCCTGTGGCCGTTCCCTGTGAACGCCTTTAAGGAGATCGACTTCAACACCACCAAGCAGATCATCTCTGTGGAGCTGTCCCAGGGTCAGATGATCTACGATGTGAAGCTGGCTGTAGAGTGCAAGCTGCCCGTCAGCCTCATCAACCGTGTCGGTGGCATGCTGCTGGATCCCCAGGAGATCGTTGACCGGACCAAGAAGATTATGGAGGTGAAGTAAGTTGAAGCCCGTATTTGAATATACCAAAGGTATGCGTGAGACCGAGCTGCATTACTGCCCGGGCTGCACTCACGGTATTGCTCATCGTCTGATTATGGAAGTGCTGGAGGAGCGCGGCGATCTGGGCAACTGCATCGCCGTTTCCCCCGTGGGCTGCTCCATCGTTGCCCACCAGTACATGAATGTTGATATGATCGAGTCTCCTCATGGCCGTGCCCCCGCTGTTGCCTCCGGCATCAAGCGCGTGCACCCCAACTCCCCGGTGTTTACCTACCAGGGCGATGGCGACCTGGCCTCCATCGGTACCAACGAGATCATTCACGCTGCCGAGCGCGGCGAGAAGTTCTGCACCTTCTTCATCAACAACGCCATTTACGGCATGACCGGCGGCCAGATGGCCCCCACCACGCTGATCGGCCAGAAGGCCACCACCTGCGTGGAGGGCCGTACCGTGGAGCAGGCCGGTATGCCCATGCGTATGTGCGAGCTGATCTCCGTGCAGGATCGCGCCGTGTATGTGGAGCGCGTTTCTCTGGATTCCCCCGCCAATGTGCGCAAGGCTAAGTCCGCTATCCGCCGTGCCTTCAAGGTGCAGGATCTGAAGCTTGGCTTCGCGTTTGTTGAGTTCCTGTCCATCTGCCCCACTAACTGGGGCCTGTCCGCTCCTAAGTCCATGGAGTGGCTGCGGGAGAACATGATGCCTTACTATCCTGTGAAGCAGTTCAAGTGCCCCGAGGAAGTCAAGGAGGTAAAGTAAATGGCTACTAAAAAAGTTTTTGTGGCCGGCTTCGGCGGCCAAGGTGTGCTTTTGATTGGCCAGATGCTGGCCTATGCTGCAATGTACGAGGGTAAAGAGGCTACCTGGATGCCCTCCTATGGTCCCGAAATGCGCGGCGGTACGGCCAACTGCACCGTCTGCATTTCTGACAAGCCCATCGCGTCTCCGCTGGTCACTACCTGCGATGTGCTGGTGGCCATGAACGGCCCTTCTCTGGACAAGTTTGAGGATATGCTGGTTCCCGGCGGCCATCTGTTTGTGAACGCTTCCGTTATCGATTACAAGGCCCGCCGCACCGATGTGCACGTCCACTATGTGGACTGCACCCACATCGCCGAGCAGGAAGTGGGCAACGGCAAGACCGCTAACATGGTCATGCTGGGCGCCATCATCCGCGCCTCTGGCGTTGTGAGCCTGGAGATCATGGACAAGGTTCTGGCCAAGACCATGACCGGCAAGAAGGAGAAGCTGATCCCCGCTAACAAGACGGCTCTGTCTGCCTGGAAAGAGTAAGAAGGAAGAATTGCCTTGAAACGAATTACGCTGATTGTAGGTCACTATGGTAGCGGAAAAACAGAGTTTTCCGTGAACCATGTTATCAACCTGAGAAAAAAGTTTGATAAGGTCGCCATCCTCGATATGGACATCGCCAACCCCTACTTCCGCAGCAGGGAGCGGCAGGAGTTTCTGGAGGACATGGATATTGCCATCCACTTTAACTCCTTCGGCTATGACATCACCGAGGATTTGCCGGCCATCTCCGCCTGCATGCGGGCCCCTCTGGAGAACAAGGATTATGTGGTGGTAGCTGACGTGGGCGGCGATAATGCCGGCGCACGGGTGCTGAACCAGTTCAAAAAGTACTTCGTAGACGAGTCTGACTGCGAGATGCTCATTGTGATCAACGCCAACCGGCCGGAAACTGCAACTCTGGAGGGCGCACTGTATCACATTGAGACCATCCAGGCGGAAACCGGGCTGAAGGTCAAGGGCCTTATCAACAACACGCACCTGCTGCGGGAGACCAGGGTGGAGGATATTCTGGAGGGTTATCGGCTCTGCCAGGACATCTCCCGGGAGACGGGTATTCCCATCACCTACACCACCTGCGTCGAGAAGCTGGTGCCGGAGCTGGAAAAGGCCAAAGCCGAACAGAACCTGGATGATATGGTGATCTACCCCATCAAGCTCTATATGCGGCCCACGTGGCTGGATAGAAAGTAAACGGATTCGTGAGAGCCTCTGCCGATTCGGCAGAGGCTCTTTTTTCTTGACATGGGCGCACAATGGGCATATCATAATGACATGCACGATATGGAGTTGAAATAACTATGAGCAAAGCTATACAGGCCGCCCTGCCGTGGATCGTTTCCATCATCTCTGCGGCAATCTTCATTCCCGGCTTCATAGATTATCTGCGCCGGAAGGGGAGGGGCAATACCGGCTCTCAGAACCGCGCCAAAACCCGTTCCAAGGAGGAGCAGTCTACCTGGATGATGGAGGGCATCGCCCTGGGGATGGCGGCAGGCTATTGGATCGGCCGAGCTGCCGGAAACGCTGTGGCTGGTCTGGGCATTGGCGTGCTGATTGGCATGTTTGCAGGCAGCAAAGTTGCTAAAACAAACCCTGAGAAAGGAGAAAACAACGATGAAGAAGCTTTATAAATCCGAAAATAAGGTTCTGACCGGTGTGTGCGGTGGTATCGCGGAGTATTTCGACGTTGATCCGACGCTGATTCGGCTTGCGTGGGTCGTCTTCTGCGCCGCAGGCGGCAGCGGTATCCTAGCTTACATCCTCTGCGCGTTATTCATTCCACAAAAACCGATTGATAACTGATATTGTAAAGCTATAAAACTTAACAGCATCTCCTAACGGATTTTCAGGGATATGCTGCTTTATTATTGGAAACAAAAGAAGCAGCGGCGCAGCGCTGCTTCTTTTGCTCCTTTTGAGAAGGATAACGGAGGGTCATGAGTGGCCGGTGGAAGAACGGAATGCGGAAACGAGAGTGATGCGGCTGTGTCCGTCAAAGGCAGGAATGGCTGCCAAGGAGAACACCAGTGCCAGCGCAAGTATAAGTGTAAAGATTTTTTCCCCGGCAGACAGGGCTACAGGACTTTCCATGGCATCCTTTTCACTGCTCATGAAACGGTGGAGCCCTCGGCCATTGCATTCATTTTATTTGTATACTCAGCCTCGTATGCTGCTATGTATTCAGAGTTACCGGTTGGTCTTGATTTGCGTCCTCTACCTTCTCGGTACGCTTTTGCAAGCGAAGTCCCGTTCGTTCCTATCATGCCAAAATCGGCATCACTTTTTGTATCCGCGGTAGCGGGCTTAAATCTTGCATTCGAGAACTTCAGTTCTGTACCGAATCCCATGAGTTCAAAACATACAGCGGCCGCCGCCATTATGACAACCACAATGTGGCGCGCGTCATGCAGATTGAGAAGTTCAAGGCCATGGGATTGGGTTCAGAGCAGATTATAGACTATTTTGTCCGGGATGGTGAGGCCTCCGGCATGCTCATGGCGCTGGAAAATCGGCTGCACGATCTCCAGCGCAGCGTGGAGGAGCTGCGCCTACGAGCCATGGAGCCGCCCAGCATTTCCGTGCAGATCATGACGCTGCCTGCCGTCACCTGCTGCATGCGCTGGGCCGTAGAGCTCACCACCGACGACCGATATACGGATATGTATGCGTTTTACAGCGAGTGCGTCCGCAAGGGCTGCCAGCTCTCCGATGAGCCTCTCTTTGCTATATCGGACCGCAAGGACTATCTGGAGGGGCACATCGGCAACACGCCCTATCCCTATGCGGTCTGCGTTCCCGTGCGGCCTGGGAGTGCCCCTGCGGATGCGGTATTCCTGCCGGAATGTTGGGTGCTGTCTGTGCTGTACTGCGGCGACTACAGCGGCATAGATAAGGCGTGGCTGACCCTGGGCAGGGAAGTAAAGGCCCAGAACTTGACATCTGCTGCCCCGCCTCGTGTCCTAGGCATCGTGGCAGTTTATACAGGCCGGGAGATCGATACCCGGCGTTACTGCTCCCGGCTTGTCCTGCCCGTAGAGGAATAACTGGCCCATCTATATTATGGCAGCAGCCACAGATCGGTAAATCGGTCTGTGGCTGCTGTTTGTTTATCTATCAAAAGCCGGATTGGTAAAGTACACATTCTTCTGATCCAGTTTTTCCTTGGCCAGGCGAAGCCCTTCACCGAACCGCTGGAAGTGCACGATCTCCCTGGCCCGTAAGAATTTAATGGCATCGTTCACATCCGGATCATCAGACAGCCGCAGGATGTTGTCGTAGGTAACCCGGGCCTTCTGTTCTGCTGCCAGATCCTCCGTCAGGTCGGCGATTACATCGCCCTTTACGGCCATCGACGCTGCGTTCCAGGGGAAACCAGAGGCCGCCGTAGGATAAACGCCCGTGGTGTGGTCCACAAAATAGGCATCAAATCCTGCGGCCTTAATGTCCTTTTCCGAGAGATTCCGGGTGAGCTGATGGACAATGGCCCCGATCATCTCTAAGTGCCCCAATTCCTCCGTGCCGATATCAGTCAACAAACCCTTCAGCTCTGCATAGGGCATGGCATACCGCTGGCTCAGATACCGCAGTGATGCACCCAACTCGCCGTCCGGGCCACCATATTGACTGATTATGACCGCTGCCAGCTTTGGGTTGGGCGTCGCAATGCGGACGGGGTATTGCAGCTTTTTTTCATACACAAACATCAGCTATTTCCTCCTTCGTCCCAGGGCCACGGGTCATTCAGCCATCGGTAGCTGCCAGGCGTTATATCGGTCTGCATCACTGGCCCATAGGTCTCCTGGTAGCGCCTGCGACCTTCCTGTGCAAGATTTATATAGTTCCAATACAGATCCAGTGCCTCCTTGTCGTTGGCATGGGTAGTCAGATACAGGCCCAATTCGTCCACCGCAAAGTCAAGAGCCATCAGCTCTGACAGTGCATTGTTCACAGCCGGAAAGCGGCTTTTCATCTCCCGGTGAAATGGCAGATCCAGCCCCGGGAACAGTGTGCCTTGCTGTAAAGCCTCCCGCTTATCATACTGCTTGGGATTTCTGCCCTGCATGGGTATATACGGATAGGCTAAATCTGCGCAGGTGCCCGGAAGCGTTCCCTGCTGCGCTGTGCAGCCGGCTGCCGCATTCTGCTCCGGGCCTGCAACGGATTTTTCCGAATACAATTCAATTTCCTCCCTATAAGATTTTCTCCAACCGGAGCAATCCATTTTATGCAGGCTGCGGGAAATAGGGGACAGTGGCGGTCTGCCAGAAAAGTATACTAAGTATGTTTTTGAAATCTTTCACCCTTGTAAATTCTATGCCCTATCGGCAGATGCAGGGGATTCCCATATTGACACGGGTGTGTTAAAATAGAATAAACTGAAACGGCGGCGCATACAATGCCTCGAAAGGGGAGTGGCACCGTGATCGTACTGCTGAAAAAAAGAACCGTTTGCCTGGCCTGTGCGGCGATTCTGATCGCCTTTGTGTGCATTGTCTCTGCCGCTGTTTTTTGCCGGGACAAGCAGGCGGTTTCCAACCGGGAGCTTATGACATCACCGGTGCTGATCCTGGATGCGGGCCACGGCGGGGAGGATGGCGGCGCAGTGTCGGCAGCCGGGGTGCCGGAGAGCGATATCAACCTGCAGATCGTGCAGAAGCTGGAGCTCCTGTTCGCCTTTACGGGCCAGACCACCCGCCTCACCCGCAGCAGTCAGGACGCCGTTTACTCTCCGGACGCGCAGACCCTGCGGGAGAAAAAGGTTTCGGATCTGAAAAACAGAGTGGATCTGGTAAACAGCGTCAGTGGAAGCTTTCTCATCAGCATCCATCAGAATAGCCTGCCGGGCAGCAGAGTGCGTGGGGCGCAGGTTTTTTACAACGCGATAGAGCCCGCGCAGTCGACGGCCATCTCCGTGCAGCAGTCACTCAACAGCGCAATCAATCCAAATAACGAAAAAAACGCAAAGCAGATCGACGGATCCATCTATCTTACGAAGAATATTCAGCGCCCGGGGATCCTGGTGGAATGCGGTTTTATGTCCAACGCCGCCGAAGCGGAGCAGTTACAAACCGATACACATCAGCGGCGGCTTTCCGCCGCCATCGTATCCGGGTATTTACAAAGCAGAGAAGGGAAGAAGCAGGGATGAAAGCAAAAACCATGTTCTATTGCACCGAGTGCGGCAATGAAACGCCCAAGTGGGCCGGCCGCTGCAGCGCATGCGGCGCGTGGAATTCCATCGTGGAGCAGCCGTTGGAAAAGCGGCCCGCCGGAAAAGCAAAAAATATATTAAACAGGCTACCTGTAAAGGCGGAAAACATTATAGATTTGCGAGAGGATGAGGAGATCCGTTTCTCCACCGGAATGGGGGAGCTGGATCGAGTTTTGGGCGGCGGCGCCGTAAAAGGCTCTCTTGTGCTGGTAGGCGGCGCGCCGGGTATCGGCAAATCCACCCTGATGCTGCAGATCTGCAAGAAGCTGGGGGAGCAGTTTCGCGTGCTATACATCTCCGGGGAGGAATCCGTGCACCAGCTGAAGCTGCGCGCCAAGCGCTTGCAGGCCGAGAGCGGTAATCTTTACGTCTTGTCCGAGACCAATCTGGGGGACATGCTGGAGTGCGTGCACCAGGAGCAGCCGGATGTTCTGATCGTGGATTCCATTCAGACCCTGTATAATGACGAACTGAACTCACCGGCAGGCAGCGTGGGGCAGGTGAAGGACTGCACCATGAAGCTGATGCAGCTGGCTAAGGAGGGCAGTACAACAATATTTGTGATCGGGCATGTGAATAAGGATGGCTTCATCGCCGGGCCGAAGGTCCTGGAGCACATGGTGGACTGCGTACTCTATTTCGAGGGGGAGCAGCACATGGCCTATCGCATCCTCCGGGCCGCTAAAAACCGATTTGGCGCTACCAATGAGATTGGTGTCTTTGAAATGCTGGACAGCGGCCTGCGTGAGGTGGAGAATCCATCGGAAATGCTGCTCTCAGGCCGCCCGGAGGACGCTCCCGGCTCCTGCGTCACCTGCGTGATGGAGGGTGTAAGGCCCGTCCTGGCCGAGGTACAGGCGCTGGTCGCCCCCTCCAACGCCAACTATCCCCGCCGCACCTGCAACGGTCTGGACTCCAACCGGGCCGCCATGCTCCTGGCAGTTCTGGAAAAACGGGGCGGGCTAAAGGTTTCCCAGTGCGATGCGTATTTCAACATTATCGGTGGATTGACCCTGGACGAGCCGGCCTCTGACCTGGCTGTTCTGACTGCCATCGCCTCCAGCTACTTGGATAAACCCATCCCCACCAAGCTGGCAGCTCTGGGGGAGGTGGGGCTTTCCGGCGAAATACGAAGTGTCAGTCATATCCAGCAGCGGCTGGGCGAGGTGCAGCGGCTGGGATTTTCCAAATGCATCGTTCCCATGCAGCAGGCGGACAAGCTGAATGCCTCCGGGGCAATCCAGCTCATTCCCGTGAAGAATATCGGGCAGGTACTGCAAATTCTGGCCCACGACCAGTTATAATTTGACCATAGACGATAAAAGGGCAGGTGAAGGATTCTTCACCTGCCCGGATCGTTATTTCTTTTTACGCTTTTTCCCGGCTTTTCCTGGTCTGGAGGAGTTTTTTGCTGGCTCCTTCTGATCGTTTTCGGAATCCTCCAGATCCTTATACTTTTCCGGATGCCGGGCCCAGTCAATACGATAGTACAGCAGCCCGAAAAACAGCAGCGCTCCCACAGCGATCACTGCATAAAAGAAAAAATTCCAAAACATAATCCAACCTCCCCGTTCATTGTTCATAGTATACAGCAGATCCCCGCGGTTTACAAGATATTCTTGACCCCATCCAGCCAGAAAGATTTCATGTTGTTTTTACAGGAAAATAGGCGTATAATCAGAGTGTGCAAATCCTGCATGCAGGGAGGAATAAAAATGTTTACATCTTTTAAAGAAATCGAGTCCTTTGTTCTTGGGCAAAATATGAAAAAACGTATTGCCCTGGCCAATGCCCACGACGAGCCGGCCTTGAGCGCGGTGGTCCATGCCAGGCGCAGAGGCGTCGTAGAGGGCACACTCATCGGAAAGAAGGATGAGATCATCCAGATGCTCCACGATATGGGCGAAAACGAGAGCGATTACGAGATCATTGACTTTGACGGTGAGGAGCTGGAGTCGGCTAAAATTGCCATCAAGCTGGTGAAGGAGGGGAAGGCTGACATCCCCATGAAGGGCATCCTGCAGACCTCCAACTTTGCCCGTGCCATTCTGAATCGCGAGACCGGCCTGATTCCCGCCAGTGGCCGCCGCCTGGTGAGCCAGTGCGGCATTTTTGAGTACGAAGGCCGCTTTGTGATGATCACTGATGCCGCCATTAACATTAACCCTGACGTGGACACCCAGATCGGCATCGTGGAGAACGCCCTGCCTGTGGCCAAGGCCCTGGGAATCGACTGCCCCAAGGTGGCGGTGCTGTCCGCTGTAGAAAATGTCACCGAAAAGATGGCCAGCACTGTCACCGCCGCTGAGATCGCCAAGCGCGGTGTTCCCGGCTGCATTATCTCCGGCCCTCTGGCGTTGGATGGCGCCATTTCCATGGAATCCGTAAAGCATAAATCCATCCAGGATCCTGTGGCCGGTCAAGCCGATATTCTGCTGGTGCCGTTTATTGAGATCGGCAACGTGCTCTATAAGGCCTGCACCTACATCGCTGGGAAGACCATGGCCAGCACCATTTGCGGCGCGGCCTGCCCGGTGGTCATCACCAGCCGCGCCGATACGCCTGACAGCAAGTATTACTCCATTCTCATGGCTGTCCTGCGCTGCATCAAGGGTTGCTGAATGGAAAATGAAATACCGGGAGGCAGAATACCTCCCGGTATTTTTTTGAATAGGGCAGGGGAGGACATCTTTTCAGGATATCTTACACCCGGCTTTGGAGACCCGAATGGCCTCCCGGCAATAAACCGACTGATTGACGAGCCAGATGAGACATACCGCCAAAGAAGGTAAGAATCCAATGTCGAAAATCAGCGCACAGATGGCCAATACAATAGCCAGTGCCGCACAGATACCGTTGGTGGCGGTGAATGCCTTGTACGCGCATTTCCCAATGATGATTTTCTCAGCCTCATCGCAGCTATCCATCCACTTCTTCTGAAATTTCACATCAAAAACAGAGCCTTCTTTCTCTGGATTTGTTTTTCTGGTGGCATCCACACTCTTCTGCTGGAATACAATGGCCTCCACAGTTAAGGCCAGAAATGCCGCCGCGCTTACAAAGAACAGAATTGTGCTCTCATCGCTGTCAAAAGATTCGATACCCCCGGAATAGGCGGCTGCAATGAGGAAAAAGGACAGGATGCTGCCCATGCTTGTGATCCAGAGCACAATGGAGAGCTTTTTCTCTGCCGCTTCAGAGATGCCCTCGTCCTCGCCATCCCAGGCCGCCAGCAGCTTTTTTGCGCCGCGATAGATCGGCGTGCAGATGATGGGAAGGATCACCGCCATGGCCACCAGAAGCCACGGCGCAACGTACATCCCGAAAAGCAGACCCGCATCCTTTAAGTTCACCGTTATTTCATCCAGCCCATACATGGCCGCAAAAAATCCGATCACACCGTCAACTACAGCACTCGCCAGCAAAATGAGTAAAGATTTTGGCAGCGCCTTTCGGTTTGCCTGCTTGACCTCGTTATCCATTTTCATCCTCCAGTAAATAAAAAATCTCTTCCACCGACACGCCGCACACCTTTGCAATCGTCAGGGCCAGGGTGACAGACGGCGAATAATCGTCCCATTTTCTGTATTAAGCAGTGAACACAGTCCCCATGTAGGCCATCGTAAATAACGAACGCAACAGTTATTTTGTTCAGTTGACACGATGAACGCAGGCATGATATAATCGAAAGAACTTAGGGGAGTGCAGCAGCTCTCCGTTTCTTCGATACCCTCAATTAAACAAAATAAAAATTTTGTTTAATCAGAGGGACGAGAAAGGAGTAATTTATATATGGCAATTGATTATCGGGCAGATTCGCCCAAAATTTTGCTGGAGTTCTTATCATATCACGAAACTGTCAAAGCACATTCTCAGAAAACCGTGGATGAGTATTATCTCGATCTGCGCAACTTCTTCCGTTACATGAAGCAGCTGCGCGATCCGTCTCTTATCGATCTGCCCATGGATGAGATCGACATACGCGACATCGGCATCGAATTCATCAGCTCTATCACGCTGGCCGATGTATACAGCTATCTCGTGTATCTCAGTCGGGACCGTCTGAACCGCCCCAACAGCGAAACCTCTGATAGGGGTCTTTCGGCTTCCACCCGCGCCCGAAAAGTGGCCACACTTCGTTCGTTTTTTAACTATCTTTGTAACAAGGTGCATCTCCTCCCGGACAATCCTATCAAGGACATCGATTCGCCCAAGATCAAAAAAACACTCCCCCGTTATCTCACCCTCGAGGAAAGCATTCGGCTTTTGGAGAGTGTAGATGGACCGAACCGCGAACGGGATCTCTGTATTTTGACATTTTTCCTGAATTGTGGGCTCCGGATCTCCGAGCTGATTGGACTGAACCGATCGGACATTCAGGATGACGCGCTCCGTGTGCTGGGCAAAGGAAATAAAGTGCGGATCGTCTATCTGAACCAGGCCTGCAAAGATACCCTGGCGCAGTATCTGAAGGTTCGCCCTGTTATAGGTGGAAAGGATCAGGACGCACTTTTCGTATCCCGGAATCATCAACGCATCAGCCGCGCAACGGTCCATAATCTGGTCAAAAAACACCTGCGTGACGCAGGCTTAGACAGCACAATGTATTCATCCCACAAGCTCCGCCACACGGCCGCGACTCTTATGCTGCAAAACGGAGTTGATGTAAAAGCTGTGCAGGAGGTCTTGGGGCATGAGCATTTGAATACCACGGAAATATATACGCATATTGATAATGACTCTCTCCGAATAGCTGCAAAGGCAAACCCCTTGTCAAACGTTAAAATCAAAGGAAAAATCCAGGATCCGTAAATTCTACTCTCCCTACTTCAGCAGCAGATTTATTGCGCGGAGAAGCCAGTCAAATCTTGACTTTACAGCGCAAATGATGTACCATGAATTTTAAGTAAAATATTAGATGGAGGTTTCTCATGAATACGGCTGAACTTTCCAAAATCTGCAGGCAGGTGCGTCGTGATATCATCAACATGACAGCCAATGCCGGCAGCGGGCATCCCGGCGGCTCTCTCTCCGCCGTGGAACTTATGGCCAGCGTTTTTCATAACCACATGCGCCTGGATCCCAACAATCCTAAATGGGAGGATCGGGATCGATTCGTCCTGAGTAAGGGTCACAGTGCCCCCTGCTACTACGCAGTTTTGGCTAGTTTGGGCTTTATCGACCGGTCGGAATACGAAAATTTCCGCCAGTTACACAGCATTCTCCAGGGTCATCCGGACTGCAAGAAAGTCCCCGGTGTGGATGCTTCCACCGGTTCCTTGGGACAGGGCTGCTCCATTGCTGTGGGTATGGCCCTGGGCGCTAAGAAGCTGGGCAAGGACACACAGGTCTTTACCCTGCTGGGTGACGGCGAGTGCCAGGAGGGGCAGATTTGGGAGGCATTTATGTCAGCCGCCCATTATAAGCTGGACAATCTGACGGTTATGATCGATAACAACGGCCTGCAGATCGATGGCAGCAACGAAGAGGTCATGTCCCTGGGAGATCTTCCGGCCAAGATCGAAGCCTTTGGCTTCGACCTGTACGAAATCGACGGGCATGATCTGGATGCCATTGAAAAGGCGCTGTCCGCCCCCCATACCCCCAATGTACCTAAGTGTATTCTGGCACACACCGTTAAGGGCAAGGGCGTTTCCTTTATGGAAAACCAGGTAGGCTGGCACGGAAAGGCGCCCAATGCCGAGCAGCGTCAGCAGGCTTTGAAGGAACTGGAGGACTGATACCATGAGTGAAAAAATTGCAACCCGTGAAGCATACGGTAAAGCCCTGGTAGAGCTGGGTGCCGAGAATGATAAGGTCGTTGTTCTGGATGCCGATCTGGCCGGCGCGACCATGACTAAGCATTTCAAGGCCGCATATCCCGATCGCTTTTTTGACTGTGGTATTGCCGAGTGCAATATGATGGATATCGGCGCAGGCCTTTCCACCATGGGCCTGATCCCCTTCTGCTCCACCTTCGCCATGTTCGGCGCAGGCCGGGCCTATGAGCAGATCCGCAATTCCATCGCTTACCCCAAGTTCAATGTGAAGATCTGCTGCTCCCACGCCGGTGTTTCTGTGGGCGAAGACGGCGGCAGCCACCAGTGTCTGGAGGATATCGGCCTCATGCGCCTGATCCCCGGCATGACGGTCATCGTGCCCGCCGATGCCAAGGAAGCGCGCAAGGCGACCTTTGCACTGGCTGGCTTCCAGGGCCCGGCCTATATGCGTACCGCCCGGCTGGCCACTCCGGTGTTCGAGGAAGACTATCCTTTCGAGATCGGCAAGGCCAACGTCCTGCGCGAGGGCAAAGACGTGGCTGTGTTTGCCTGCGGCCTGATGGTGGCGGAGGCGCTGGAAGCGTCAAAGCTCCTGGCCGCAGAGGGCATCGACGCCGCGGTCATCAACGTTCACACCATCAAACCCATTGACGCAGCCTGCATCACCGAGTATGCCAATAAATGCGGCCGTGTGGTCACTGTGGAGGAACACAGTGTCATCGGCGGCCTGGGCGATGCCGTCGCCCAGGTGCTGATGGGCAAGGTCAACTGTAAGTTCAAAAAAATCGGTGTAAACGACCAGTTCGGGCAGTCCGGCAAGGCGGCCGACGTGCTCCGCGAGTGTGGTCTCACCGGCGATCAGATCGCAGCTTCCATCAAGGAAGCGCTCTGACCTGCACCGCGCCCTATTGAGATAAAAGACTCCCATCGGCAAACGCCGATGGGAGTCTTTTTTATGCCCGGGGATGGGCTTTCTGATACACATCCTTCAGCTGTTTTTTTACAATGTGCGTGTAGATCTGTGTGGAGGAGATGTCCGCATGCCCCAGCATTTCTTGAATCGAATGGAGATCCGCCCCGTTCTCCAGCAGGTGTGCGGCGAAGGAATGGCGCAGCATGTGGGGCGTAATATCCTTTTTGATCTCCGCCTTCTCCTGATAGTACTTGATAATTTTCCAAAAGCCCTGACGGGTCATTCTCTCGCCATTCATATTCACAAAGAGAGCCTTTTCCTCGTCGTCTATCACAATGCGTCCCCGAATGTGCAGCATATAGTCCTGCAGCGCCTTCACAGCCCCGGGATACAGCGGAATGCTCCGCTCCCTTCCCTTGCCGCGGCACACGATAAGCCCGGCCGGAAGGTTCACATCCTCCGTATTCAAGTTGATAAGCTCCGAGACCCGGATCCCCGTAGCGTAGAGCAGCTCCAGCATGGCGTGATCCCGAAATCCTTTTTCGTCCACACATTTCGGCTGCTCAAGAAACAGCTCCACTTCCCGGTTCGTCAGAACCTCCGGGTAGCTTCTTTGTACCTTTTTCGCCTTCATCTCGGCCGTTGGGTTCACTTTTATGTAGCCGCTTGCCAGCATGTACGCATAAAAGGACTTGGAGGAGGCCAGAAAGCGGCTCATTGTAGCGGGCGACTTGCCCAACTGCTCCAATCTCTTGACGTATTCCTGCAATGCGGCATTCTTCGCCCGCCGAAGATCGGTTTTCTTCTGCTGCAGCCACTGCTGGTACTGCCCCAGATCCCGCATATAAGAGCTGATGGTATTCACGGACATATGCTTTTCATTTGTCAGATAATTGCGGTAAAGCGCCAGATAATCCGTCATACCATCACCTCCTTACTAAGCAGAATCATGAAACATATTGCATGGCAAACGCCACAAGTCTCGGCACAAAAGTAATTTCTGCCAGAACACCCAGCGTCAAAACGACTTGGTATACAAGTAAGCTGCGAAGCCGTCTGTTTCCCGTCGGTGCCTGCGCCCTGGACGCACGTCTCCCGCTTTGCCCGGCAGCCAGGCTGCACCGCCGTACAGCCACAGAAAGCGAAACAGGCAAAATAAAAATAAGCCGGATGCCGAAAACGCATAAGGCGATCAGTACTCCAGTCCGGCCCAACGCCAGAACAAAGGTCGTGACGGCAAAGGCCAGCAAAAGCCCCTCGCCAAAAAACACACAGCAGAACAGGTAAAACGCATACCGCGACAGGCTGCAAAGGAATACTGTCCACGGCACACGAAAGTACGCCGCCGCCGCGCCCAACAGTGAAACAGCGGTGATCGCTTTTCCAGCGGAAAGGGCCTTGGCGTACTCCATTAAGTACTCCTTGATCTCCTGGCTGGCGCCAAATGCTCTGCAAGAGAAATACCCGCCAACACAGCCGAGGACAAATGCGGCGGTGAAAAAAAATACCGATGAATCGACCCTGGTCTTCCCGCGTGCGGTTTTCGGCAAAAAACCTCTTCTCATGGTACGCTCACCTCATATAAACAGTATGAGACAAGCCGTCCGTTTAGAAGAAAACATCTATACTATAAGCCAATTTTTTTGAAAGAGCAAGGGATTTTCATCAGTTTTTTCATTTTCTATATTTATTCCAAAACATTATGTAAACTGTATTATGTAAACTACGAAAACGCAAGGTTTGCAGCGATTATTTTGACGTTCACGTGTCCAAATATGGCCGGTCGACCCCTCCGGCTACGCAACATCTTGTGCTCTGATAAAATGCCCTCGATTTTTGCCGCTTACAGGGCGCAAAATAGCTCCAAACGCATTTTTGGTGATATTGACTATTTCCCAAATACTGACCGTTGCCCACTCGTGCGCCCTCTCCTCTTCCCTTTTCGTTTCTTCTTTCCCTTTGGCAGCACCCCTGCAGCCAGTGCCCCGCCCCATATACAGGCCGTAATCACCCATCCATTTTCCTTAAAGGACGATGCAGTGCCAAACCCAAGAGCCGCGCACCATACGAGCAGGTATAACAACAGCGCCTGAACCGTCGCGTGAAGCAGCCCCGCTTTTTCATCCCTCCGTGCTGCCCGACAGCCCACAAAGGATACCAGGAACCACGATGCCGCCCCCCATGTTCCGGCGGAGCCCAGCTCCAGCACCTCTTTGTCCAGCAACAATGCCCCCAGGGCCGCGCACATAATGCACAGTGCCACGCTCAAAAGCAGTCCTATCCCGACATTCTTGTTGATCCACTCCTGCATATGCATAAAAACCTCCCCCAATTCATGCTGTTTCAGCATATTGGGGGAGGTTTTAAATTATGAATGGATTATTCCTCGGTCTTGTTCTCCTCGGCGGGGGCAGCCTCCTCAGCGGCAGGCGCTTCCTCCACGACGGGAACTTCTTCCTTCACCTCGGCCTTGGCCTCAGCCTTCTTACCGCCGCGACGGGGCGCTGCAGCAGCGGCAGCCTGCTCCTCCAGCGTACCGACAGAGCCAATAGCGGACTTCACAAACTCCATGCGGACGCGATCCTCGCTGGTCTCAATGACGACGGTGCGGTCGCTGATGGAAACGATACGGCCATATATGCCGCCGATGGTGGTGATCCAGTCACCCTTTTTCAGAGAATCACGCATTTCCTGTGCCTGCTTTTTGCGCTTATTCTCGGGGCGAATCAGCAGGAAGTAGAAAATTGCCAGCATAACAACGATCATCAAAATGGAAGTCATTCCGTTGCCGCCGGCGGAGGTGGTAGACGCATATGCGATTTCAAACATGGGGCACAATCTCCTTTTTTACAATATGTCTGTATTATACAAAATCATTCAGATTATTGCAAGACCTTTTCAGCCCGTTCACAGATTCTTTTCATATCTTTTGGGAGAGTTTGCTGCTGTATTCCGCCCGGAATGCCCCAAACTGCCCCTCATCCAATGCGGTCCGGATTCTTTGGGTCAGCTTGTTGTAGAAATACAAATTGTGCATCACCGCCAGACGCATGGCGAGAATTTCCTCCGCCGCGAACAGGTGGCGGACATAGGCGCGGCTGAAGCTTCTACACACCGGGCAGTCACACTGGGGATCGATGGGGCCGTCATCCAGCTTGTACTTGGCATTTTTGATGTTCATCGTCCCCTGCCAGGTAAAGAGCTTGCCGTGCCGCGCGTTCCGGGCCGGCATTACGCAGTCAAAGAAATCCACGCCCCGGGCAACGCCCTCAATGATATTGCTGGGCGTACCCACGCCCATAAGGTATCTGGGCTTGTCGGCGGGCATATACGGCTCCACCGCCTCAATGATCTCGTACATTACTTCTATAGGCTCCCCCACCGCCAGGCCCCCGATGGCATAGCCATCGCAGCCCAGCTTGGCAATCTCCTGCATATGCCAGATGCGCAGATCCCGGAAGGTAGCTCCCTGGTTGATGCCGAAAAGCATCTGTCCCGGGTTTATCGTATCCGGCAGGCTATTGAGCCTGTCATGCTCCTTTTTGCACCGCTCCAGCCACCGCAGTGTCCGCTCACAGCTGGCCTTGGCGTACTCGTATTGCGCCGGGTTTTCCACGCACTCGTCAAAGGCCATGGCGATGTCCGAACCCAGATTGGATTGGATGCGCATGCTCTCCTCCGGCCCCATGAAAATGCGGTGCCCGTCCAGATGGGAGGCAAAGGTCACGCCTTCCTCCTTGATCTTGCGCAGACTGGCCAGAGAAAACACCTGGAACCCGCCTGAGTCCGTTAGAATCGGCCCGTCCCATCGCATAAACCGATGCAGGCCGCCCATCTGCTTCACCACATCGTCGCCGGGTCGCAGGTGCAGGTGATAGGTGTTGGACAGCTCGATCTGGCAGCCGATGTCCTTCAGATCAAAGGCACTGAGCCCGCCCTTGATGGCCGCCTGGGTGCCCACATTCATAAACACCGGTGTCTGCACCACGCCGCCGTGGGCGCACCGAAACTCGCCCCGCCGGGCGCTTCCCTCTTTTTTAATGACTTTAAACATGGATAAACTCCTCAAAATACGAATTCCAATCACATAGGTGATGTAAACCACAAATAGCCCAAAACGATGATCCCGATCACCATAATCGCGGTAATCACTATGAGCAGCGTCCATTTTCTGCTCTTTTTGCCTTTTGTAAACGCAAAAATATCCATCACCAGTAATACAAAACAGAGTATTGCCGCATATCCGGTAAATCCCATATCGTCCTCCCCGGATATCAGTGGATAAACATCGCATCGCCAAAGGAGAAAAAACGATACCTCTCCCGTACAGCCTCCTGATAAGCCCGCAACACATGCTCCCGTCCTGCCAATGCTGAAACCAGCATAATGAGCGTAGACTCCGGCAGGTGGAAATTGGTAATCAGCGCGTCCAAAACCTTGAACTTATACCCAGGATAAATGAATATGTCCGTCCATCCCGCCGAGGCGCGCATGGTTCCGTCCTCCCCTGCCCAGGATTCTACCGTCCGGCAGGAGGTAGTTCCCACGCAGATGACCCTGCCACCGTTTTTCTTCGTCTCGTTGATAAGGTCCGCCGTCTCCTGGGGGATCATGCAGTATTCGCTGTGCATCAGATGATCTGTAATGTCATCTTCCTTTACAGGCCGGAAAGTGCCCAGCCCCACATGGAGCGTCACATAGCCCACCTTCACGCCCATTTCCTGCACCTTTTTCAGAAGTTCCTCCGTGAAATGAAGCCCCGCCGTAGGCGCAGCCGCAGAGCCAACGACCTTGGAATAAACCGTTTGATACCTCTCCTTATCCTGCAGCTCCTCCTTGATGTAAGGCGGCAGGGGCATTTTCCCCAGCCTGTCCAGTACCTCCAGAAAAATGCCGTCATAGTCGAACCGCACCAATCGGTTTCCGCCCTCCAGAACCGCTGTGACCTCCGCCGTCAACTCTCCGCCGCCAAAGGTAAGCTTTGCCCCTTCCCGCAGATGCTTCCCGGGCCGCACCAGACACTCCCAGGTCTTCTCGCCCCGGTCAATGAGCAACAGCACCTCGCAGGCACCGCCCCCCGGCAGCCGCTGGCCCAGAAGCCTGGCCGGCAAAACACGGGAGTCGTTTAAGATCAGGCAGTCTCCGGGGTGCAGATACTCCAGCAAATCAAAAAAATGCCGGTGCTCCCATGCGCCGCTGTTTTTATCCAGCACCAGCAGCCGGGACGCATCCCGCCGCTCCAGCGGAGTCTGGGCGATCAGCTCCTGAGGCAAATCAAAATTAAAATCGCTCGTTTTCATGTCGTTTCATTCCAGTCTGTTTATCAGTATAGGGTTTATTATAATACACTTTACGGTCTTTTACAAGAAAAAAGCCCCCGCTGCCGCAGGAGGCTTTCTTCATCATTTTACGCCATGTAAGCTCTGTGGAAGATTTTCTTTCCCTTCTTGATGATAACGCCCTCGCCGGCGAGGGTCTCTGCATCAAAGGCGGCATCAATAGACTCCACCTTGGAATCATTGACGGACACACCGCCCTGCTGCACCAGCCGCCGGGCCTCGCTGTTGGACGCGCACAGGCCGCACTCCACCAGCAGCGCCATAATGCCGATCTTCCCATCCGTCAGCTTCTCTGCCAGGATCTGGGTAGCCGGCATATGGGTGGCATCTCCCTTGCCGGAGAACAGCGCCCGGGACGCCTCCCGAGCCTTGTCGGCCTCCTCCTGGCTGTGCACCAGCTTCGTCAGCTCATAGGCCAGGATATCCTTGGCCTCGTTGAGCTTGGCGTCCTTCCAATCGGCCATGGCGTTAATTTCCTCCAGCGGCAGGAAGGTCAGCATCCGCAGGCACTTGATGACATCCGCGTCGTCCACATTCCGCCAGTACTGGTAGAACTCGAAGGGACTGGTCTTGTTGGGATCCAGCCACACGGCGCCGGAGGCGGTTTTGCCCATCTTCTTGCCCTCGGAGTTGAGCAGCAGGTTGATGGTCATAGCGTGGGCGTCCTTGCCCAGCTTCCGCCGAATCAGCTCCGTACCGCCCAGCATGTTGCTCCACTGGTCATTGCCGCCAAACTGCATGTTGCACCCATAGTGCTGGAACATGTAGTAGAAGTCATAGCTCTGCATGATCATGTAGTTGAACTCCAGGAAGCTCAGGCCCTTCTCCATGCGCTGCTTGTAGCACTCGGCCCGCAGCATATTGTTCACGGAGAAGCAGGCGCCCACCTCCCGCAGCAGCTCAATATAGTTCAGCGGCATCAACCACTCGGAGTTATACAGCATCAGCGCCTTGTCGTCGGAGAAATCGATGAACTTCTCCATTTGCCGCTTGAAGCACTCGGCGTTGTGTACGATGTCCTCCCGGGTGAGCATCTTGCGCATGTCCGTCCGCCCGGAGGGGTCGCCGATCATGGTCGTGCCGTCGCCGATGAGGGCAATGGGCTTGTTTCCGGCCATCTGCAGCCGCTTCATCAGGCACAGCGCCATGAAATGCCCCACGTGCAGAGAGTCCGCCGTGCAGTCAAAGCCGATATAGAAGGTCGCCTTGCCGTTGTTGACCATCTCCCGTATCTCGTCCTCATTGGTCACCTGTGCGATCAGCCCCCGGGCGATCAGTTCCTCATAAATTCCCATTTCTTTTGTTCCTTTCTTCCGATTTTGGATTTTTACATCGGGCATAAGGCAAAAAAACGCCCCCTGCCTGCATCGACAGAGGGCGACAAAAAGCCACGGTACCACCTCATATTCGCCGCAGCCTCGCGGACAGCGGCCTCATGGAGTGCATCTGCGCACTCCTGCGCTGTAACGGGCGCACCCGACACATCCCTACTGGGGCCGAGGCCCGTTCAGAAGGCAGCTCCGGGATGTATTCGGACCGGTCGTCTCTCCTCCTTGCACCCACCGGAGGCTCTCTGCGCAGACAATTCGGCCCTACTTTTCCCATCAACGCTGTATGGATATAAAATCTGCTACTTATTATAAAGAACGACTCACCCTTTGTCAACAGCTTATACCAATGTTTTTTTGTAAGCGTCCGCTGCAGACAGCAGCTCCTCCGCTCCCTCCAGCATGGTCTGCGTGATCTGCTCTCCGCCTGTAAGCCGGGCCAGCTCCTCCCGGCGCTGAGCACGAGTCAGCTCCTGCACCCGGGTAAAGGTTCTCCCGCCCAACACGCCCTTTTCCACAGAAAAATGCGTATCTGCCATGGCAGCCAGCTGCGGCAGATGCGTCACGCAGAGCACCTGCTTCTGCCGGGAGATCCGGGCCATTTTCTCTGCGACCTTTTGGGCCGCCCGTCCGGACACACCGGTGTCCACCTCATCAAAGACCATGGTCCCGATCCGTTCCTGCTGGGAAAATACATTTTTCATGGCCAGCATGATTCGGGCCAGCTCACCACCGGAGGCGATCTTTTGTATGGGCCGCAGCTCCTCGCCCACGTTGGCGGACATGAGAAAGCGCACCTCGTCTATGCCGCTGACATCCGGCTTTTTCTCCGCAAAAGCCACCTCAAATCGGATCGAGCCCATATTCAGCTCCCGCAGCTCCGTCAGGATTCTCTCCTCCAGCTCCTTTGCGACAATCCTGCGCTGCTTTGAAAGCTCTCTGGCAGCCGTCAGAGCCTCCTTCTCCGCCTTCTCCAGCTTCTTTTGAAGTTTCGCCAGCGTGTCATCGGCAAAGGCAATCTGATCCAGATCCTGCCGGCACTTCTCCAGATAGGCCAGCATGTCCTCCACCGTAGCGCCGTACTTCTTTTTCAGCCGGTACAGCTGGTCGCAGCGGCTCTCCACCTCGTCCAGCTCTCCCGGGGCGAAGTCAAATTCATCCTTCTTTTCCTGTACAGTGTAGGAAATGTCATAAACCTCGCTGTACACAGCCTCCAGCCGCTCATACAGCTGAGAAAAGCTGTCGCTCATATTCCGGACAGAGGCCAGCTGCTCCTGTGCCTGCCGCAGCAGCGACAGTGCGCCTGCCTGCTGGTCGTCCCCGCTGAGGCAGAAATCTGCCCCCTGAATCGCAGAGATAAACTTCTCGCCATTGCGGAGCAAATTTCTCCGCTCCAGCAGCTCCTCTTCCTCCCCGGCCTGCAAATCGGCCCGTTCCAGGTCGTTGATCTGAAACCGGAGCGTATCTATACGCCGCGCCTTTTCCGATTCATCCATTTGCAGCGCGTCCATCTGGCTCCGGATCTCCTGCAGGGCCGCATATTTCGCGGCATAGCTATCCTGTAAAGGCGAGTACCTTCCGTACTGATCCAGATAGAGAATGTGCTGCGTCTCGTCCAGCAGCTGCTGGCCATCGTGCTGCCCGTGGATATTCAGCAGCCGGTTTCCTATGGCACGCAGCTGGGAGACGGTCATGGGCCGTCCATTCAGGCGGCATACGTTTTTCCCATCTGCATATATTTCCCGCTGCAGCAGCCATTCCTCCCGGTCTTCAATTCCCATATCCGCGCCCAGAGCCTGGGGAATTTGGGAAAAGACCGCGCTGACAAATGCATGGTCGCTCCCCGTGCGGATCAGATCCCGGGACGCACGCTGCCCCAGAACCGCGCTGAGAGCATCGATGACGATGGACTTACCCGCGCCGGTTTCGCCGGTCAGGGCGTTGAATCCCGGACGGAACTGAATGTCTGCCTGCTCAATGATGGCAATATTTTCAATATGCAGCAGATCAAGCATATTGTGCTCCCTTCGTCTCAGCTCAGCATCGCCTTGATGCTGCTGGCCAGCTCCACGGCGCTCTCGTTGTCGCGCATAATCAGCAGCACCGTGTCGTCTCCGGCCAGCGTACCTATCAGCTGGTCGATCTCCATCCCGTCCAGAGCCGCCGCCGCGCCATTGGCCAGGCCCGACATGGTGTGGATGACCACCAGATTTTGCGCGTAATCCACATTTACAATGCTCTCTCGGAAAATGGTCTGCAATTTATCCGCCACATGGATTTTTGACCCATGGTCGGATACCGCATAGCGGTATCTTCCTTGCCCCGTGGGGGCCTTCACCAGGTGAAGCTGCTTAATGTCCCGGGAAATGGTGGCCTGCGTGCCCGTAAATCCCCGCGCCTGCAGCAGGGACAAAAGCTGTTCCTGGGTCTCCACCGGCTCCTGGGAGATGATCTCTAATATCATTTTTTGGCGGTCATTTTTCATATTTTGCTGCCTCCATGGCCATTTTTTTGTCCAGAATCTCGCAAAAGCTCTTTTTTGAAAGCCGCACAAGCTTCATCGTGTGCTTTGACAGACTTGCCTGCACCACATCGTCGCTTTTCAGGGAAAATGCTTTCCCTCCGTCAGAGGAAAGGTACACAAACTTACGGTTGGCGTCCGGCGCAGTCACCCGGATCACATGGTTCGGGTCCAGCACATAGCTGCTGGAACGCGTGGAGTGGGGACAAATGGGGCTGATGACGATGTTGCGGGCCGTAGGCTCCACGATGGGCCCCCCCGCAGCCATAGAATACCCTGTAGAACCGGTGGGGGTGGATATGACTACGCCATCGCCGCCCACCCGGGTCAGGAACCCCTCCTCCGTGTATATCTCCAGCCGCACCACTCTGGCAATAGAGCCCTTGGATATCACCGCGTCATTGAGCGCAATGGTATTATAAACGCTGCGGCCGCTTCGCACCACGGACACATCCAGCATCATGCGCTCCTCCACAGTGAGGTTCCAGCCCTTCAGATCCCGCAGTCGTTCCAGCTCATTGGGCTCCAGCTCCGACATAAATCCCAGACTGCCCAGGTTAATGCCGAGAACCGGCACATTGTTCATAGCCACCGTCTTCGCCAGGTGCAGGATCGTTCCGTCCCCGCCAAAGGCGATCAGCAGGTCAGCTCTCCTGATCTCCTGGGCAAGCTGGCCCAGAGGCATCCCCATATCAGCGCCGTACCCTTCCTTTTGAAATGGCAGACAAACCACCGTGTCGAAGCCGGACTCATCCAGAATGGCTTTGGATCTGGCGGCAACGCGCATATCTTTATCCCGATACGGGTTGGGACAAAGAATGATTTTCTTTCTTTGCGCCATTTTTCACTCCTTTAGTGTACTGTGTGATGCTTCCACTATAGCGCGCAGATCAACCGGCGTATCCGGTTCCGAGTCCTTTCGCAAAAAACCGAGATACTCGATGTTTCCTTCAGGACCTCGTATAGGGGAATAAGTGATTCCACGCACTGTAAAGTGATTTTCCTTTGCATGGATCAGGAAGTTTTCCAGCACCTCCAGGTGTACAGTCGGATCCCGGACAACGCCTTTTTTCCCGACCTTGTCCCGTCCGGCCTCAAATTGCGGTTTGATGAGGCAGACGATCTCTCCGCCCTCCCGCAGCAGGCCATACAGTGCCGGAAAAATCAGCTTCAAGGAAATGAAGGACACATCCACCGACGCAAAATCCAATTCCTCCGGGATCTCCTTGTGGGTCAGGAACCGGGCATTTGTGCGCTCCATGCACACCACCCGCTCGTCGTTGCGCAGCTTCCAGTCCAGCTGACCGTAGCCCACATCCACGGCGTACACCGTCCGGGCTCCGTTTTGTAGCATGCAGTCTGTAAATCCGCCGGTGGATGCCCCGATATCCGCGCAAACCTTTCCCTGCAGAGCCAGCGGAAAAGTCTGCATGGCCTTTTCCAGCTTCAGCCCTCCGCGGCTGACATATTGCAGCGTCGCGCCCCGGATCTCGACCTTTGAATCATTGAGCACCATGGTGCCGGATTTATCGACGCGGCGTCCATCGACAAATACTATGCCGGACATAATGGTGGCCTGCGCCTTCTGCCGGGAATCCAACAGACCGCGTTCGGTAAGCAATACATCCAGCCGTGTTTTATTGCTCATTGCAGCGCCTCCTCAATGGATGCGGCCACCGAAGCGGCATCCAGGCCGGAGGCCCGGTAGAGCTGCTCCACACTGCCCTCCGCCGGGAGGACAGGACCGCAGTTTTTCAGCAGCAATCGATCCAGCTTTACACCTGCCTGGGCCGCCAGACACGCCACTTTTTCGCCGATGCAGCCGGTCTCCACGCAGTCCTCCAGAACCAGCAAGCGTGCAGTCCCTTTCAGCATTTGAGCCACTTCCTCGTCACGCAGTGGAGCGATCCTGTTCAGCTTGATTACCTGGACGGATATGCCTTTTTCCCCCAGCAGCTCCGCTGCCGCCAGGGCTTCATTTATGAGGATGCCATAGCTTAAAATCGTGAAATCAGAGCCGGCCCGCAGTCTGGTAAAGCACGCCGGAGCAGCCGATGCAACATAGCATTTTTGACTACCGCGAGGGTACCTTATGGCTACCGGCCCGACTACCTGATAGACAGCATACCGCAGCATTTCCCGCAGCTCGGCAAAGCTGGCAGGACACAAAACCGTCATCCCCGGGATCACAGACAGAAACGCCGGGTCAAAGCAGCCGTGGTGGGTCTGCCCATCCGCCCCCACGAGACCCGCCCGGTCCACGCAGAAAACCACATGGAGCTGCTCGAGGGATATATCGTGGAGCAGCATGTCAAATCCACGCTGCAAAAAACTGGAGTACACGGCAAAGACCGGGATAAGCCCCTGCTTGGCCATGCCGCCGGCCATGGCCACGGCGTGACCCTCAGCAATACCCACATCGAAAAACCGATCCGGCAGCTCCTTGGAAAATCCGGTGAGTCCGGTGCCGGAGGTCATGGCGGCCGTGATGGCACAGATGCGCCGATCTGCCCTGGCCAGATCCAAAAGCGTATCTCCGAACACATCGGAAAACGACTGTGCGTGCTCCTGCAGGGGCTTTCCTGTCACCGCGTCGAAGGGCGGCGTACCGTGGAAGCGCTCCGGATCCTGCTGGGCATAGGGATAGCCTCTCCCCTTCTCCGTCAGCACATGGAGAAGCACCGGTTCATTCTTCTCCCTGGCCCAGGTGAGCATCTGCGTCAGCTTCTGCACATTGTGGCCATCCACAGGCCCCATGTAGGAAAAGCCCATTTTTTCAAACATGGTGCTCTCAGGCAGCAGGGTATTTTTAAGCCAATGCTTCACATGGGAGCTGGCCCGGTAGAGATTCTCCTTGACGGGATTGCCGTCTTGCAGCTTTTCTTTATACCATTTTTTGAAATTATTATACCCCTCCTGGGAACGCAGCCGGGACAGATGGTGGCTCAGACCGCCGACATTAGCATCAATGGACATGCCGTTATCATTGAGTATTACGATCATGGGCTCCCCGGAAGCACCGGCATCATTGAGCCCCTCAAAGCTCAGGCCGCCGGTCATGGCTCCGTCACCAATGAGGGCGATGACGCTGTAATCCTCACAGAGCAACGTTCTGGCGTGGGCCATGCCCAAAGCAACAGACACAGAGTTGGACGCATGGCCGGCCACAAAGGCATCGTGAACACTCTCATGAGGCTTTGGAAAGCCGGAAAGGCCGCCCAACTGGCGCAGCGTATGAAACAGAGACTGCCGCCCGGTGAGGATCTTATGGGCATAGCACTGGTGCCCCACATCAAAGACCAGACGGTCTCTGGAGGTATCAAACACCCGGTGGATGGCCACCGTAAGCTCTACCACACCCAAGTTGGAGGCCAGATGCCCACCGGTCTTGGCAACACTCTTGATGAGAAAGGCCCGAAGCTCCCGGCAGAGCTGCTCCACCTGGCTGTCATTCAGTTTTTTTATGTCCTCCGGATCGCGGATCTTTTCTAAAACCAATGTAAACTCCCCCGTTAACGGAACAAATGGAGCGCATTCATAATGCGGGCCACACGATAGACGACCTTGGTACAGTCTTCAATGGCAACACGCTTAAAAAGTGCCTTTCCACCGATGGTAAGGCCGGATATAAGGGCCGTGACGCCAATGGAGATCAGAATAGATGTGGTGGAAAAGCTGCGCTGCAGCTCCACAACGATCACCGCCGCCGTGGAACCGCTGACGATGCCGCAGATGTCGCCCACCACATCGTTGCAGATGGAAGAGACCTTGCTGGATTTGTTCAGCAGGCGGATGGCCTCCCGGCCGCCCTTTTCCCCGTGGGCCGCCATGGAATGAAACGGTTTGGGATCTGCAGCCGTGACGGCAACGCCGATCATATCAAACACAATGCCCAGGGCGATGAAGATTGCCAGCACCAGCACAGGGATCCAGATGCCGCTGTCCTCCAGGGCTGAGGAGGAGCAAAAGCTCATCACGGCCGACAGCGCCACTGCGATCAAAAATACCCGCAATGGCCAATGGTCTCTGCTTTTCTTGCTTTTATCTTGGTCTGCCAACTACGATCCCCCACTTGTTTTAAAAATAAAAATGCTGAATGACGGCAGCGCCGATGATAAATCTTACGGCTTAGGTACGGGTTGGATTTCCCCACGGGTTACCTCTCGTTGCCGATCAGGCGGTTTCCCATTAAACCCCGTGCCGCGGTGTTACCGACCGCGATACCCGACTGCCACTTAGTCCGCACTGCAACCCCACCGGCGCCCTTTGTGGGACAGCCTAGGTGATTTCCACTGCAGTCAAACCGTCTCTTAGCCTCTTTTGCAGAGGGGGTTTCAGAGGAATATCGGAGAACGTCCCTGGCCGGAGACGCTTCCGCTTGGCTCCCAAATCCACCCACTCCACGCAAGGCAGGCTACTCTGCACACAGCGTTCGCAGCCGGAAGGCTGGGTAGCACCGCATTGCAGGTTCTCAATCTGCTTCGTACACAGGTCGCTTACCACCAGGGGAGTACGCCCGCGCACAAGAACAGGTCTCCACAAAAGCAGGGTCGGGTCTTCCATGCCATTGGAAGGCGCCCTACTCTTGCAGGCGCGGTAATTGGCCGCGCCTCCCTCCAGCACCCACCCCAAACTGGGCGTAAGAAGCAGGCACCAGAGGCTTCACAGTTGTGCCCTTTAAGGGATTTTTAGGCCCCTCTTACAAGGCGGCAGATCTGACTAGGATACTGCACCGTCATTCAGTAATTATGTATTTTATCACAGTTCATTCAATTATACAATAGGTTTATGCAAATTGAATGGAATCGAAACGGTGGCGGGAGATGGCAAGGGGTGCGGTGCGTGGGGTATTATTGCGGACTGCCACACCAGTGACGTCGGTCACTGGTTCGCAATGACATGGTTTTTGACAAGGGGTGCAGTGCAAGTCCAGGCGGGCGACCGCGAGGGTCGCCCCTACGGGGTGCATAGCAATGGGAGCGATGAGACGGGGTGTCGTGGACGCCGCCCCCTACGGGAGGTATAGAAAACTTTCATAAAAAACGAGTACCCTGCACGAGATGCAGGGTACCCGCTGGAATGTTCCATTTACTTGTTGCGGCCCACCATACGGTCCGCCAGCTCCCAGAGGAATTCGTGATCCGGAATATCCCGGATGGCCTCCTTGGCGGCGGCTGTACACCGCTCCACCTCCCGGGCGCAGTCGTCCAGTCCCTTGAGGTCCACATAGGTGATCTTCCCCTCGTCCTTATCCGAGCCGATGGGCTTGCCGAACACGCTCTCGTCGCCTATCACATCCAGCATATCATCCCGGATCTGGAACGCCAGGCCCAGCTGCTCGGCAAAGAGAACGGCCTGCTGCCGCCAATACATGGGCATCCTGGAGGCCACACAGCCCAGCTCCGCGGCGGCAGAAATCATCGCCCCCGTCTTCAGCCGGTTGAGCATGGAAAGGCCAGCCTCATCGGCCACATGACATACAGTGTCCAGCACCTGACCGGCTACCATCCCCTCCCCGCCGCAGGCTTTTGCCAGAATCAGCGCCGCCTCAACGCGGTTATCCGCAGAGAGGCCCCGGGCCTGCAGGATCAGGCGGAAAGCCTCCGGCTGCATGGCATCTCCCGCCAGCACCGCCAGGGTCTCCCCGTAAACCTTATGGTTGGTGGGCTTGCCCCGGCGCAGATCGTCATCGTCCATGCAGGGCAGGTCGTCGTGGATCAGGGAATAATTATGCACCAGCTCCAGGGCGCAGGCATAGGGCAGGGCCAGCTGCCAGTCAATGCCGCCCAGGCGGGCAAACTCCAGCGTCAAAACGGGGCGAATCCGTTTGCCGCCGGCAAGGAGACTATAGCGGATAGACTCCTGCAGCTTGCCATAGGGCTTGCCTTCCGCGGAAAATATCCCGTCCAGATAGGCCTCGATCGCCTCCTGATAGGCCGCGTAACGCTCCTGATAGTTCATAGTCTCTCCTCCTCGGATATAAATTCTCGTTCCACCGGCTCGCCATCCGGGCCGGGGATCAGCTTGACCACTTTTTGCCGGGCCGTATCCAGCTCTTTCTGGCAGGCGGTCAGCAGCTTGCTGCCCTCGGTAAAGAGTGCAAGGGACTCGCTGAGCGGCGCATCCCCCTGCTCCATAAGGGATACGATCTCCTCCAGACGGGTCATATTTTCCTCAAAGGTCGGTTTTTTCATGGGCTCCCCCTCTCTCGGTCACTTGGCACTGCAGATCGCCTTGGGCAAGCTGCAGAAAGATACTTTCTCCCGGTTCCACCTGCATGCTGCTGCGCAGGATAGTCTTGTCCGCCTTTTGCGCCACGCAGTAGCCACGGTGCAGAACACGCAGCGGACTCAGCGCATCCAGCGATGCCGCCGCATGGGTAAAGCGGCGGGTATGGCCCTCTATCACGCGCTCCATAGCGGCAAGCAGCTTCTCCTGCGCATGATCCAGCTGCATGCTCCGGTCCTGCAGAAACGCCATGGGATCCGTCAGCACACGCTTATGCTGCAGTTCCCGCAGGCGGCGGTCATATCCGTCCAATCTGTGCTGCTGACTCCTGCACATGCGGGCACAGAGGGTTTGCAGCTTATGGCGAAGCTCCGCCTGATCCGGCACGGCGATCTCCGCCGCGTTGGACGGTGTAGACGCACGGCGGTCCGCTGCATAATCAGAGATGGTCACATCCGGCTCGTGCCCCACGGCGGAAATAACGGGAATGGCGGAATCATACACCGCGCGGGCCACAACCTCCTCGTTGAAGGCCCACAGATCCTCTATGGAGCCGCCGCCACGACCCACGATAAGCAGGTCGGCTGCCCGGTACCGGTTAGCGTAGCGAATGGCCGCGGCAATCTCCGCCGCAGCCCCCTCCCCCTGCACACGCACGGGAAGCAGGAGCACCTTGCTCAGTGGATACCGGCGGCCAAGGATACGGATCATATCGTGAACAGCTGCCCCGGCGGGGCTTGTGATGATGGCGATGCGGCGGGGATAGGACGGCAGGGGTTTCTTGTGCTCGGGCGCAAAGAGGCCCTGAGCATAGAGCTTCTGCTTCAGCTGCTCAAAGGCAATGTGCAAATCGCCGATGCCGTCGGACACCAGGCGAGTGCAATAGAGCTGATAGGCCCCGTCCCGGGGATAGACGCTGACCCGGCCCGCGGCCACCACCTTCATGCCGTTTTCCGGGCGGAAGCGCAGGTACCGGGCGGAGCCGGCAAACAGCACGCAGCGCAGGGCGCTCTGCCCATCCTTCAGCGTAAAATAGTGATGGCCGGAGGGATAGACCTTATAATTGGAGAGCTCGCCCCGAACCAGGATACCGCTCAGCTCCGGCTGCCCCTCTATGAGCTGCTTGACAAGTTGATTGACCTCGCTGACATTGAATACGCGCTGCTGCAAAACCTCACCTCCGCCGAAAACAGGCAGAGCATTTCTGCCCTGCCTGAAATGCGAATTTATTCCTTGATCTCTTCCCGCAGGAAGCTGCCCAGAATGCCGTTGACAAATTTTGCCACCTCGGGGGCATCGTACTTCTTGGCGATGGACACCGCCTCGCTGATGGAGGCGCCATGGGGAATGTCCGGCATGTAGAGCATCTCGAACATAGCCACGCGCATAATGGCCGAGGCCACCAGGCTGATGCGCTCGAAGCGCCAGCCCTTGGCGTATTTCGCAATGTAGGAATCCAACTCCGCCGCATGCTCGCTGACTCCGCTCACAAGGCGGCGGATATAAAGCATCTGCTTTTCGTTGGGAACCTCCTCATACAGGGAGTACTCCGGAGCAAGATCCGAAAACGCCTCCGGCGAGAGCTGCTGGTCCAGAAATTCCGCAACGGGAAGGTCTGAAAAGCTCAGCTCGTAGGCAAGGTGTACCGCGATCTCTCTGGCTGTGTTTCGTGTCATACCGATTTTTTCCTCTTCTCTCTTTTGTGGGATCAGTCAAAGCAAATGCCGCCGATCATTACATTCACGGCGCAGATGTTAAAACCTGTCATATCGTGCAGAGCCGTCAGCACAGACTGCTGCACCTTAGCGGCTACGTCGGCCATGGCAAAGCCATAGCGGATCATGACGTACAGCGTGATGGACAGGCCGCCTTCCGCAGGTTCAATGACGACGCCCTTGGCCGCCATCTTCCGGGCGGGCTTGAGATCACCGCCGGCGGCGCCCAGCATGGCGCTGACGCCCTCCGTCTCCAGGGCGGCCGCCGTTGCGATAGAGGCAACCACATCCTCAGAAATCTGAATGGCTCCGGCGGATTCCTGCTGCGTGATATATTCTTTATTTTCAGCCATAGGTTCAGCGCTCCTTGCAAAGAATTGTTACGGATTATTCCATTGAAGTATACCATCCTGCAAGGAAAAATACAACCCTTTTTTATGTATCCGTCAATCTGCTTCCAGAACTTTGATCTGATTGGGCGCGTAGCCGGTCTCCTGCACAACGATATCCATAATGCGGGCTACGTCGGTAGAGTCCAGACCGTCCTTATCCTCCACCACAACGCTGATGCTCTCGGCACCCATGAAGGCTACGCAGTCGGCGTACCCCTTGGCTGTGACCAGATTCTCGATCTGAGATTCGGACACCGTATAGCCCGCCAGCACCTGCAGAGTTTCGGCGGCCTCATTGAGAACAGACTGATCCGCCGTCTCGTCGGTGGAGGCATCCTTGAGCATGCTGATGGCATTATCCCGGGCCTGCTTGCGGCTGAGCCGGGCGGTGGAAAAATAATCGTCGCCGGTGGAGGTGACCTGCTCTGTACCCGAGCCGCTCTCCCCTGCCTTCTCACCGGACACCAGAGTGGACTCCCCCAACACCTTGGAGGTATCCTCCAGAGAACCGGCATAGCGCCAGTTCATATACACCGCCGCGCACACGAACAGCAATACCGTTGCCACCACCGCCCGCTTCTTCCAAACCTTTTTCATAGTACGACCTCCTGTCATGCTGTCCATTTTGCCACGCGGATCCGATCCGACGACAGACCGGTCAGTGCCTGGAGTGTTTCCGTGACGGCCAGACACACGGCGCTGCTGTCTGCGCCCTGACACACCACCACGGCGCCCTGATAGACCGGATAGTATCGATTTGTGACCACCACCTCCTGACTGCCGCTGCCCCGGTTCAGCGTCACCGTTTCCCGCTGGGTGCGGTTCTCCTCCCGCTGGGTGTTCTCCGCCAGGGTCAAGCGTGTGCCGCTGCGCAGAGTCAGCATCAGTCGGAGCTTCCCAACTCCATCGATCCTGCCCAGCAGCTCCTCCATACGGCGCTCCTCCGCCTCCAGATCGAAAGACTCCTGCTGAATCTGCCCGTCGCCCTGGTTCGTTTCCTCTGCCTTGGAGGAGACCGGAAGCAGCATCAGTATGATCCCTACCAGCACCACCAGCAGAATAAATTTGTACTTTTTCCATAGCTCGCCCCATCTTACCTTTCCCATTTTGTTACCCTTTCGATGACTGCCAGGTCTGACCTTCGGCACCGATTCCTAAGTTTTCCTCTATGATCCGCGATAGCTCCCCGTGATAAGCAATGTCCATTTTTACAGCCTTGGGAACCGGAATGTTGTCGTCCGTCCACCGGGTCTCCACCTGTGGGCTGCATTCCAGGCCAAAGGACTGTGCCTGTTCTGAAATATATGCGGCGCATCGCTCCTGTATGAGCGATTCCAGGTTTCTGCTGCTTTGAAGGCGGTAGGTCTCCATCTGACGGTCGATCTGCCGGGCGCACTGGTCATAGGACAGGCGGAACCCCTTCAGCTCCAGGCTGCTGATACCGCGCAGGATGGTCAGAAGAAGCACCAGGCCGCCCGTCACGCCGGCTATCTTCTTCACAGCCCCCTCCGGAAGGAGGGTGGAGAGGATCGTCAGAACAGCCGAAACCGTCATCAGGCTGATGATCCACACACGAAACCAATTGATCACAAGCTCACCACCTTCACAGAAGACGCAACAGATATCAGCAGCATGGCCGCCGTGGCGCCGGTCATCCCCAACACCAGGCCGAAGGCACTGCTCAAAGCATGCAGCAGCTTCACCAGCGGCTCCGGCGCCACCGCAGCGGCAAAAAAGGCGGAGAGCTTCAGCAGCAGATACTGCACGCCCAGCTTCAGAAACGGCAGAATGCAGGTGGCCAGGATGGTCAACGTGCCCACAATGCCTACAGACTGCCGCAGGACACCGGCCCCGGCCAGGATCGTGTCTGCGGCATCGGATATGATCCCGCCTACCACGGGGATGGCCGTGCCGATGGCGGAACGCGCCATGCGAAGCGTGAGGCTGTCCGCCGAGGAGGCAAAGGCCCCGGAGAGGGAGAGATACCCCGTAAAGAGAAGCAGGCTCCCGGAAAGCAGCCATGTGGCGGCCTTATGCAGGCCCTGGGCGATACCGCTCAGGCGGCCGGCAGGCAGGATGGCATCGGCGGCGGAAAGGGCCACGAATACCCACACCAGCGGCAGAAGCAGGCTGCGGATCAGGCTGATCAGCAGGTCGGAAAAGAAAACCGTTGCCACCTGCCGCACACTGGCAGAAACGGCGCATCCGCCGGCCGCTGCCGCCGCCGAAAGGGTCGGCAGCAGCGCTTTGGAAAATATGTCCAGCTCCTCAATGGTCTGCTCCCCCAGCCCCATAAGGCTTTTCATATTGCTGCCCACTGCAAGGAGAATCACCATTGTCCCTACCAGTGGAACGGGGTCCAGCATTCTCCCTCCGCCCGCCGCGCCGAAGCAGTCCTCCGCCAGGGAGCACAGCAGGATCGCGCTCATGATCAGCACAACACCGCCCAGGCTGTCCTGCACGGTCACGGCCAGCAGCTTGCAGGTGCGCTCCCACAGGCCGGACAGTCCGTCTCCCAATGATGTAAAGTTTTCTACCTTGTCAGTATCTTCCAGCAATTCCTTTGCGCTGTCGGGCATGGCATCCGTGATCTCCTCTGGAATTTCCGCCCCATAGGCCGGGGCCATGCACCACAGCAGCAGAAAAATAATCCATATCTTACGCATCACAGCATCCCTCGCAGCAATTCCCACACGGCGCCCAGCAGCGGCAAAGACACGATGATGGCGCAAAAGGCACCTGCCATTTCCACAACGGACGCCATGGCCCCCTGCTTGGCATCCCGGCACAGCTCCGCACCGGTCCGGGTCAAAAGGGCGATGCCCACCGTCTTCACCAGCGGCTGCAGCAGGTCGGAGGACAGGCCGCCGGCCTGGGCCAGCTGCTTCAGCGCCGAAAGCACAGTCCCCAGCCGAGACAGCCCGAAAAGAAGCAAACCGGCGCAAACGGATAAGGCCAGCAATATCGCCAGCTCCGGGTGACTTTTCTCCAGCAGCAGCGTCAGTACCGCGCCAATGAGACAAATGGCGATGATTTTCCCCAGCTCCGCCATGGCTACAGGGAAAAAAGCGACTTGATGAGATCAAACAGGTCGCTGATTTGCCGCACCAGCATCATCAGTACCACCACCAGCCCGGCCAGGGTGGTCATCATCGCCTGCTCCTCCCGCCCGCTGCGGGCCAGAACTAAGTTCAGCACAGCCACCAATATCCCGACGGCTGCTATCTTGAAAATCAAATCAACATCCATGTATACTCCTTACAGTAAAAGAATCACCAAAAGCCCGCAGCCGGAGGCTGTCAGGGCAAGGGATATTTTTTGCTTTTCATGGCTGTCGGCCTGCCGCTGCCGGAGCAGCTCCCGCATGGCGGCAGCGGAAGACCGCAGATTGGCACTGATCCGCTGGACATCGCCGGAGAGCTCCAAGGCGGAGAGTGCCTGCGCCGCCTGGAGCCACGGGATCCCACGGATTGCTTTGCTAAAGGCGGATTGTAAAGTGTATCCGCTTGCCATGTTTTGGGCAGTTTTCGTAAAAATCCAGCCACAGTATTTTCTTCCGGACTGGTCGGCAATGATCTCCGGCATGGGCTGGCAGCGAAAGCGGACGGAGGTCTCCGCCTGCTCCAGGGCAGCGGCCATATCCTGCAGAAAAAAGATCTCCTCTCGGCTGCGTCTGCGAAGCTGAAGCAGCAGCAAAACCCCGGCGGCGAAAATCAGGAGCACGCCCAGATACCGGGCAGTCATAGCACCTCCACCTCATAGTGCCGCTGCCTGTCCGCCAAATGGATGCAGACAGCTTTTTCAAAGATGCCCGCCCTCAGCAGCTTGCGCAGCAGCGGGCGCTTGTGCAGATCGGCTGCCGAGTCGGCGTGGATCGTTGCCAGAAACCGAACGCCGCAGTGGGCCGCTTCCTCCATGGCGAGTATGTCCTCGGACTGCGTGATCTCGTCCACGGCGATGATCTGGGGGTTGGCCGAGCGCAGGAGCATGGGGATGGCCACCGCCTTGGGGCATCCATCCAGCACGTCCGTGTGGCAGCCGACCTCCATTTGGGCGATCCCCTGCACCATCACAGCCACCTCTCCGCGCTCATCCACCAGTGAGACACGGTGTGCCGGAAGCGCATCCATCCCGTCCGATAGACAGCGCACAAGGTCGCGCAGCAGAGTGGTTTTACCGGCCCCGGGCGGGGCGATCAGCAGTGTGCTGCAAAATACGCCCTCCTGCAGCAGCTGTGGCATGAGGTCATCGGCTATACCGGGGAGCTCCCGGGCGATGCGGATGCAGGCGGAAGACAGGCCACGCAGGTTGATGCTCCTGCCCTCCTGCATCACCGCTGTGCCGCACAGGCCGATGCGGAAGCCGCCCTTAGCGGTTATATAGCCCCGGGCCATGGTCTCTGCTGCGGCATAGCGGGAATAGCCGGTCACCGTGTCGCACAGGAGCTCCAGATCTCCCTGTGTCACCACGGCATCCTCTCCAAGGCCGCACTCCCCCTGCGGCAGCAGCACCGTCATGGGATGTCCGGCTCGCAGACGAAGCTCCTCCGCCTGCTCCTTCTGCCAATCCGGCAAGCGCAAGGCTATGCGCTGCCACCGCACCGGCAGCAGATGGGCCGCCTGCTCATATTGACTGACTGCATAGCGTTCCACCAATGCGATCACGCTCCCTTTTCTTAGTTGACACACTGTATGAGGGGCTGTCCTTTTTTATGCATGAAAATGCCCCGCGCCTGCGGCGCGGGGCACATAATTCGATATTGAAATCCTCACTCCGGTGAAAATAGGGAGGCCATGAGCCTGGTATATACCTGCTCCGGATTTTTTTGAAAACGGTCTGCCAGCTCCCTTGCCAGCTCCTCTGTGGCCGCCATCAGCTCCAGATGCATCAGCTGATCCACATCGTCGCTGAAGCACAGCTCCACGGTGAAGGTACCGTTCTCCCTGGGAATGACCCGGGAGCGCACCTGCGCCCTGCGCAGAAGCATCTGGTTATAGGCGGCAACGTTCCGATCTGTCAGCAGGCGCACGGACATAGGAAGGCTGCTCTCGCAGATCTCACTGTTGCGCAAGCCCTTGGGCGTGATGGCATACAGGCCGTCCGGCGACAGGGTCAGGTGCTCTGTTTGCACCAAATCGTTCAGGCACTCAGAGAATGAAAAATAATCAATGCCGCTGTCGCACAGGGTCAGCTCCTGCATCCCGTCTATAGGGATCGGCTCTGAGATGCGGGCGGCAATGTACAGGATCAGAAATTTGATCTCCAGCTTGTCATGGATAAACGCAGCGTCCATCTTAACGCCCCCTTTCTTTTATTATTATACGGCAAAATCTCTCTTTTGTACAGGGGAAAATCAGCCGGAGGGGGCCGCTGTCACACACCCTGCGGCCAGATGCATACACTGGTGTGAAAGAAGCTTCTTTCATTACTTAATTGGGAGGTAATCTGGATGCCTGAAAACGGAATGCCGGGCCCGGTCTGCGATTTGAGCAGTGTGCGTGAGTCCGTGTGTATTCACACTAAGAAAATCTTTGATTCCTGCAGAGATAAGGACTGCATTGAAGATCTGCGGTTTTACCCTACGGAGGCGGCGCTGGAGGTGCTGAATACCTCACAGATCATCAAAGGCGGCTGCGCCGAGCTGCTGTATGTATACACAGATGTGGAGCCTGTCACCTTTAACCGGGGGTTCTATTCCATCGACATGCGATTTTTCTACCGGGTGACGCTGCAGGTCGGGACGGGAACGCCCCGGTCCACAGAGGTGGAGGGCCTGTGCGTATTTGACAAGCGCTGCATCCTCTTCGGCAGCGAGGGGAGCGCCAAAACCTTCTCCTCCGATACCGCTCTGGAGAACATCGAGCCTCAGCGCAGCCTGCCCACTGCCGTTGTGGAGGCGGTGGATCCCATTGTGCTTGACACCCGCATCGTGGAGGACTGCACGGCGGCCGGCGTATGCGAGGGCAGCCTTTCGGAAATCCCGACGGCCATCGCGGCAGCCTTTACCAGCGCGCTGGTACTGGAGCCTACGGGTACGCGGCGGTACTTTGTGACACTGGGACAGTTCTCGCTGGTCCGCATGGAGCGGGACACCCAGCTGCTGATCCCCGCCTACGACTACTGCATCCCGCAATCCGAGTGCAGCGGCGGCGATCCGGAGGATCCCTGCGGGTTATTCAAAAATGTTTGCTTCCCCATGAACGAGTTCTTCCCGCCCAACACGGTGGAAATGCCTAAGGATTATAACGGAACACGCAGCTACTGCGCCTGCCGCTGAACAGGCAAAGACCGATGGAAGAAATTCCATCGGTCTTTGCTTTTTTGTTGCGATTGCAGTATACATTCCGGGGAAAAAGCTGTATACTTAAATGCATAAAAATCTGATGTCGGGCAGATACTGAACTTGATGTGAACCAACAGGAGGGCAAGATCATGATGAAAAATATCGCATTTTCAGAGGTACTGACGCTGAAAGACCAGATCCAGTATCAGCCGGGTCAGGTGGTGAGCCGCACACTGGTGCAGAATTCCGCTGTCAGCGTGACGCTCTTCGCCTTCGACAAGGACGAGGAGATCAGCACCCACGAATCCGGCGGCGATGCCTTTGTCACCTGCCTGGACGGTGTTGGACGCATTACCATCGACGGCGTGGAATATGAACTGCACCAGGGCGAGTCCATCGTCATGCCTGCCAATCACCCCCATGCTGTATACGGCAAGGAGCAGTTCAAGATGCTGCTGGTAGTAATTTTTTAGGAGGAGCACCCATGAAAGCCATTGTAAACCAGGACACCTGCATTGGCTGCGGCCTGTGCATCAGTACAGTGCCGGACGTTTTCGAGCTCAACGCCGACGGCAAGGCGGAGGTCTGCGGCCCCACTACGGAAGCAAACAAGGGCGCCGTGCAGGAGGCAGTTGACGCCTGCCCCGTGCAGGCCATCTCCATGGAGGATTGAACCAAGGGAACCAAAAAAGCAGTAGAGATGCCCTCTGGCATCTCTACTGCTTTTTTTAGTTCTTTTGGGGTTCTTTCTTTCGCAGGACCACGTTCTCAGGGCCCAAAAATTCCTGACACTCCTGGATCAGCGCCGGATGGTTCATGCAGGTGGCACCGAAAAGCTTGCCTGTGTCCGCCATACGGATCTTCACAGGCATCTGTCCCTCAAACATGGTCATGACCAATTTTATATGGCGAAATTCCCGGCTGTCCAGCCCCGGTACCTTCAGAAACAGCACGGAGTCCTCCTTCTTAGCCATTTCCTTAGCCGGGAGGCTCGGATCCCGCTGATATTCCAGCGGATAAATCGTGTCACACAGGATCTGCGGCGGTTTTTCATCCCGCACCGACAGGCGGCCGGTGACAAACACAGGGAGATTGACCTGCATATAGGAGCCGCACTGGTCAATGGAGCGCTGGAAGCACAGCAGCTCAATGGAGGCGATCTCATCCTCCACCACAACATAGGCCATGAGGGAATTCTTCTTCGTGGGCCGCGTCTTATTGGAGGTCACTACGCCCGCCACACAGATCTTCTGCCCGTCGGCAAACTTAGTAGGGCCTCCCTCCTGCCCGAAATCCTCCAGAATGTCATGGATGGGCGTGGCCCCGGCGGCTCTGGCCAGCTCCCGATAGTCGCTCATGGGATGGCCCGAGAGAAACAGGCCCGTGGCCTCCTTCTCCATGTTCATCTTTTCCACCGCCGTATACTCAGGAATGTCCGGCAGATGGATCTCCGGCGGTTTGGCGGCAGTTGAAGCGCCCATGCTGAAAAAGTCAATCTGTCCATCCAGATTCTGCCGATTGGAGGCGGCCACGCTGTCCATCACCGACTCAAAAACCTTCATCAGCTGCGAACGTCTGGCTCCCAGGGAGTCAAAGGCACCGCTGCGGATCAGGTTCTCCACCGCACGCTTATTCATATCCGTGCAGTCGTCCATGCGCTGGCAAAAGTCCAGGAAGGATGTAAAGGGGCCGTCCTTTTCACGCCTTGCGATCAGCATCTGGATAAAGCCACGGCCAATATTCTTGATGGCCACAAGACCAAAACGGATGCTCTCCCCCTCCACGGTGAAGCCATCCCGGGAGCTGTTGACATCCGGCGGCAGAACACCAATGCCGCAGTCCCGACACTCGGCGATATACTCGGCCACCTTGTCCGAATTATGCAGCACTGAGGTCAGCAGAGCCGCCATATACTCCTTGGGATAGTGGCACTTGAAATAGGCCGTCTGGTAGGCCACCACCGCGTAGCTGACGGCGTGGGCCTTATTGAAGGCATAGTTGGCAAAGTCGTAAATCTCGTCGTAGATGGCCTCGGCGGTGGCCTCGGGGATACCGTTTGCGATGCAGCCCCTGATGCCCCGCTCCGCATCGCCGTGGACAAAGGAGTGGCGCTCCTTCTCGATCTCCTTGGCCTTCTTCTTGGAAATGGCTCGGCGCACCATATCCGCCTGGCCCAGAGAATAGCCGCCCAGCTGCTGAAATATCTGAATGACCTGCTCCTGATACACGATACAGCCGTAGGTCACGGACAGGATCGGCTCCAGCGACGGATGCTTATAGGTGATGAGCTTGGGGTCCTGCTTGCAGGCGATGAAGCGTGGAATGGACTCCATGGGGCCGGGACGGTACAGGGCTATGATGGCGGTGATGTCCTCAATACTCTGGGGTTTCAGGCCCAGGCACACGCCGGTCATGCCGGTGGACTCCATCTGAAACACACCGGAGGTCTTGCCCTGAGTGAGCATATCGAACACCGCCGGATCGTCCATGGGGATCTTCAAAAGGTCAAAATGCTCGCTCTGCGGCAGCATCTTAATGGCGTCATCCAGAACGGTCAGGTTCCGCAGGCCCAAAAAGTCCATTTTCAGTAGGCCCAGCTCCTCCAGCGTCACCATGGTGTACTGGCAGACGATGGACTCGTCGTTGCGGGCCAAGGGAACGTATTCATACACCGGCCTCTTGGTAATAACCACGCCGGCGGCATGGGTGGAGGCATGGCGGGGCATTCCCTCCAGGGCCTTGGCCATGTCGATCAGGCGATGGATCTGCGGATCTGAATCATACTGATCCTTCAGCTGCTTGGAGAGCTTCAGGGCATCGTCCAGAGTAATATGCAGCGTGGCAGGCACCAGCTTGGCAACGGCATCCACGTCGTTATAGGGAATGTTCATCACCCGGCCCACGTCCCGGATAGCGGCCCGGGCCGCCATGGTGCCAAAGGTGACGATCTGCGCCACATGGTCATCGCCATATTTCCGGCGGACATAGTCCACCACTTCCTCACGGCGGGTGTCGCCGAAGTCCATATCGATATCCGGCATGGACACACGCTCCGGGTTCAGGAAACGCTCGAAATACAGGTTATACTCCATGGGGTCGATGTCCGTGATGTGCAGACAGTAGGACACCATGCTCCCGGCAGCAGAGCCACGGCCGGGCCCAACAGGAATGCCCACGCTCTTGGCATAGCGGACAAAGTCGGAGACGATGAGGAAATAGTCCGTGAAGCCCATCTTCTCGATCATATCCAGCTCATAGGCCAGCTGCTTGCGGTAGCTCTCCTTCTCCTGCCCATACCGCTCGGCAAAGCCCTCGTCACAGAGCTTGCGCAGGTAGGTGGGCGAATCGTATCCCGGCGGCAGCTTGAATTCCGGCAGGTGGTACTTGCCAAAGGTAAATTCCATTTGGCAGCGATCGGCGATGCGCTGGGTATTCTCCACCGCCTGGGGATATGCGGAAAACAGAGTCTCCATCTCCTCCGTGGAGCGGAGGTAGAAATTCCGGGGCTCGTAACGCATGCGGTTTTCATCGTCTACGGTCTTGCCGGTCTGGATGCACAGGAGAATGTCGTGGCTCTCGGCATCCTCCTTGCGGAGATAATGGGCATCGTTGGTACAGACCAGCGGAATACCCGTCTCCTGGTGAATTTTCAGCAGGCTGCGGTTAACCTCCGCCTGCTGCGGGATGCCGTGATCCTGCAGCTCCAGATAGAAATTGTCCGGCCCGAAGATCTCCTGCATCTGCTGAGCATATTCCTTTGCCCCGTTATAGTTGCCGTGGAGGATCCGCTTGGGGATCTCCCCCGCCAGGCAGGCCGACAGCGCGATGAGGCCCTCGGAATGCTCCCGCAGCAAGTCAAGATCAATACGGGGCTTTATGTAAAAGCCCTCCACAAAGGCTTGGCTCACCATGTAGGACAGGTTCCGGTAGCCAGTTTCATTCTTGCACAGCAGCACCAGATGCCGGGACTCGGCATCGTACTCGTGGATCTTGTCAAACCGGGTGCGCGCCGCCACATAGACCTCGCAGCCAATGACCGGATGGATCCCCTCCGCCTTGCAGGCACGGTAGAAATCAATCGCGCCGTACATGACGCCGTGGTCGGTGATGGCGCAGGCAGTCTGCCCCATTTCTTTGATGCGACGGGGCAGGTCACGGATGCGGCAGGCCCCATCCAGCAGGCTATACTCGGTATGTACATGCAGGTGCACAAATGGCATGGATTTACTCCCCTCTAAGCTCAGAAATGTAATCGCACAGAATATCCACCGCCGACACCACCAGGATTCCACAATGGCGGGTCACACCAAGCTCCTGTACCATGGAGGTGCCGTGGATATTCTCGCTTTTCAGCAGGTCGGGGCAGTTCAGATCCACGAACAGCTCCCGGAAGCGGTTGATATACTCCCGAACCTGCCGGGTGACACGCTTTTTACCGTCGATCCCCTCCTCGGGTCTGGACGGGAAAAGCATGTCCAGCACCAGAATCCCGCCGCTGATGGCACCGCACATGCTGCCGCAGCGCATACCCCGGCCCATGCCGCAAGCCAGAGCCAGGCACTGCTCCTCAGTCAGGCCCATCTCCTCCCGAAACACAGCCAAAATGCACTGGGCACAGTCATAGCCATTGTCGTGATACTCTTTTGCCGCCAGGCAGCGCTCTGTCTTGGTCATAGTATTTTCCTTGCCTCCTCATTTATCCTTCTCATTCTATGGTTTATACAGGATTTTGAAACCGGCGGATCGCACAGCTCCGCCAGTTGCGCAAGGGACAGCTCCGGATGCTCCAGTCGCAGCTTCGCCGTCTGCTGCAGCTTTTCCGGCAGGCGGTCCAGCTTGCCGCTCCTGGAAAGGGCCTCTATGGCGGATTGCTGCTCCGTAGCCGCCTCTAATATCTTGTTTACATTGGCTATATCACAGTTCATGGCGCGGTTGGCGCCGTTGCGGATCGCCTTGTCCACCTTGGTAGTCATGATATCCATGGCCGCCACCGGGGCGCCAAGCTTCGTCAGAAGATCCTCAATATGCTCGCTCTGCTTGAAATAGATCACGGTAGACGCGCCCCGGGTCACCATCCGGGGCAAAAAGCCCATCTCCGTCAGCAGGGCCGACAGCTCCCGGCTGGCCTGGCGATGGTTGCCGGCCAGCTCCAGATGATAACGCTTTTCCGGGTCGGTGATGCTGCCGCCGGAGAGAAACGCTCCCCGCAGGAAGGATGTGCGGCAGCAGTCCTCCTCCAATACGCCAAAATTGATGTGCATAGCCAGCGTCTGCCGGGCTTCGTAGCCAAACTGGCTGATGATGCGCTCCAGCTTGGCAGGGTCGGTGATCTGGAAGATCAGCTTTTCTCGTCCCTCCTTCTCCTCCGGCAGACGGTCAAAGCGCAGGTTAAAGGCCCGGTGAAACAGCTTAGGCAGCCGCCTCGCAAACTCCGGATTCTCCGTGATGATGCGAATCTCCCGGGCATTGAAGGTATTGCAGTAGAGCAAGACCCCGTATGCCTCCGCCCGGGCACAGCAGACCCGCTGCACCGGGACCCGGCACAATTCACTTTTCACCTGATAGGCAAAGGACTGCATACTTCCTCCTACTTTTCCACACGGTTTCTGGCAGAGCGGGTGCCTTCATCCACCACACGGATGGTCCGCTGGCGGTAGAGCGTCATCAGCTCCGAGGCAACGTGTCCCGGATTATGGCGTATGACCTGATTGTCCACCGCGCAGATGGGGCGCAGGATCAGCTCCACGCCCAGACGGGCACACTCCTTCTCATCACAGAGCACCGGGACGCTCCCCTCCTTGGCATAGCGCTGAGCCACGATGCGCGGCAGCGGCGCGGAATTCACCAGGCAGAGGTCAAAAAGTCCATGGCGGGAATGGGTGAATATCGCCCGGATATGGTCACTGACGGTATAGCCCTCCGTCTCGCCGTTTTCCGTCATGACGTTGCATATATATATTTTCATGGACTCGCTGGCGGCGATGGCATCCACGATCCCATCCACCAGCAGGTTGGGGATGATGCTGGTATAAAGGCTGCCGGGAGCCAAAATGATCAGATCCGCCTGCCGTATAGCCTCCACCGCCTCCGGCAGGGCCTTGGGCGCTGACGGGCGCAGCCGCACACAACGGATGCGGCAGTTCTCCTGTCGCTTCATCAGGTAGATACTGGATTCGCCGGAAATGCGGCGGCCGTTTTCAAATTCCGCCTCCAGGCGAATGTTGGCATTGGTCACCGGCAGGACACGTCCGGTAATAGCCAGTACCTGGCTCAGGCCCGCCACCGCCTGGTCAAAGCTGGGCATAATGCCGTTCAGCGCGGCCAGGAGCAGGTTGCCGAAGCTCTGGCCGGACAAAGAGCCCTCCGTGAAGCGATAGCCCATCAGGCGGGTCATGATCGGCTCGGCGCTGGCAAGAGCCTCCATACAGTTGCGGATATCGCCGGGAGGCGGCATCCCCAGGTCCCGCCGGAGCACACCGGAGCCTCCACCATCATCGGCTACGGTGACAATGGCCGTGAGGTTCTTGCTGTAGAGCTTCAGACCACGAAGGAGGGTGGACTGCCCGTGTCCGCCGCCGATGACAACGATCTTGGGGCCATTTTCCGGAGTGACTCGATAGTAATCACTTTCCATGTTCCGCTCCTTTACCGAGTGATATCCCGATGGATCTCCGTGACGGGATAGCCCGCCTGCTGGACAAACTCCGCCAGAGCATGAGTAACGGCTACGGAGCGATGATGGCCGCCCGTGCAGCCGATGGCGATCACCAGCACACTCTTCCCCTCCTCACTGTACAGCGGGAGCAGGAAGGTGAGCATGTCCTCCATCCGTCTCATAAATTCATTGGTTTGACTGAAGCTGAACACGTAGTCCCGCACGGCATCATCCAGCCCGGTCTTGCGTTTCATCTCTTCAATATAGTAGGGGTTTGGCATAAAGCGCACATCCAGCACCAGATCCGCCTCCACCGGAATACCATTTTTGAAGCCGAAGGACAGCACGTTCACATGCATTTCGTCCTCCAATGTGGCATCCCCGAACAGGTTCATAACCTCCGCGTGTAGCTTGGAGGTGGAAAAACCGGATGTGTTGAGCACATAGTCTGCATGATCCCGCACAGGCTGCAGCAGCATGCGCTCCTTTTGCAGTGCCTCCGCAACACTGCCCCCGGCGCCTGCCAATGGGTGGCTCCGTCTGGTTTCCTTATAGCGGTTGATGATCGACTGCGTATCCGCCTCCAAAAACAGCATGCGGCAGTTTATCCCGGCGTTTTTCATATGCTCCAGGGCGTCGATCAGCTTCTGCGCCGGTTCCCCGGTCCGTACATCATAAACCAGGGCCACCCGATCGTAGCGGCCCTTGGAGGCAGCGCAGAACTCGCCGAATATCACCATCATCTCCGCCGGGAGATTATCCACAATGTAGTAACCCATGTCCTCCAGATAGGAGGCGACCTTACTCTTTCCGCTTCCGGACAGGCCGGAAATGACCAGTATTTCCATATTCGTCCCCTTTCAGCTCTCTATTACTCTGACCTCCGGCTCCAGATGAACGCCCCGCTCCTGCATCACACGGGTCTGCACCTGGGCGATGAGCCGCAGCACATCCGCGCAGGTGGCGCTGCCCGTATTGATGACAAAGCCCGCGTGCTTTTCCGAGACCTGGGCGCCGCCGACGGTCAATCCCTTGAGACCCGTTTCCTGAATCAGCGTGCCGGCAAAGTATCCCGCAGGACGTTTGAAGGTGCTGCCGGCACTGGGGTATTCCAGAGGCTGACTGGCCTTGCGCCGGGCCATCAGGTCAGCCATTTTCTCACCGATCTGTCGACTGTCCCCCGGGGAGAGCCGGAGCTTCGCGCCCAGGATCACAGACTTTTCATCGGAAAAGGCGCTGCACCGGTACCCAAAGGCACAGTCCGCCGCCGGAATGCGGCGTATTCCCTCGCCCGTAAGGGCCGTCACCTCCGTCACCACCTGCTTCATCTCGTCGCCGTATGCCCCCGCGTTCATGAACACGGCACCACCCAGGCTGCCGGGAATGCCATGGGCAAACTCCAGCCCGGTCAGGCCCTTGCTCTGGGCGAACAGCGCCAGACGCGCCAGAGAAATGCCCGCGTCCGCCTCGATGGTAGTATCATCCAGAAGATGCACGGCGGTCATCTCCCCCACTGTACGCACCACCAGCCGGTCAAGCCCCTCGTCCGGCACCAGCAGGTTCGTTCCATTGCCCATGACAAACGGACGCGCACCGCACTCCTGGGCCAGGCCCATGAGGAGCACAAGCTGCTCCCGGTTTTTCGGGCAGGCTACCCGGCGCGCAGGACCGCCGATGTGAAAAGAGGTGTACCGGCTCATAGGCACATCCTGCTTCAGGGGCAGATCCGGCAGATATTCCGCTGCGGCTTTGTCCAGCTTCTCATACCAAGTCATAGTTAACTCCTTCAGATTCGCTTCTTCTTTCCCAGCAGGGCGGCACCGATGATCCCGGCCGCCGAGCCAAGCTCCGCCTTGACGATGCGCGTGCGGCGCTCCGGCTCACAGGGGATGCTCTGCCGGGCCACTATGCGGCGCACCGGGAACAGCAGCTGCTCATCCTGCTCATTGCTCACGCCACCGCCGATGGCCAGCGTATCCGGCTGGAAAATATTCACCAGATTCACGATACCGGCGCACAGATAGTCTATGTAGTCATCGCACACATGTTGCCCGATGGGGTCGCCCCGGCGGGCGGCAATGAATGCCGACTGGCCGCTGACGTGTCCGTCGTTTTCATCCACCACCTGGCGCAGGATGCTCTCCGGATTCTCGTCCATCGCCCGCTGGGTCAGGCGTTTCAAGGCCGAGGCAGAGGCATACCTCTCCCAACAGCCCTTTCGGCCGCAGGGGCACGGCAGGCCGTTATACTCGATGCTCATATGCCCCACTTCGCCGGCCATGCCGTTGGAGCCGTGGTAGATCTTCCCGTTGTGGATGATGCCGCCGCCGATACCTGTGCCCAGCGTTATGGTCACAAAGCGTTTGCTGCTGCGGCCTGCACCGGCATAATACTCGCCCACAGCGGCACAGTTGCCGTCATTTTCCAAATACAGCGGCTTATTCATGTACCGGTGGAACAGACGACGCAGAGGAATGCGGCGAAAAGGCAAATTGCAGCTGTATTGCAGCAAGCCGGAACGTATCTCTACGACTCCCGGCACGCCTACGCCGATGGAGAATATCTCATCCGTGCTGATGCCGACCGTCCGGGCCAGATCCTCCGTCATTCCCGCCAGATGCCGGGCCAGGTCGTCCGGGGATTCGATCTGCGCCACCTTCATTTTCTGGGTGGCCAGGATCTGCCCCGCCTCATCCACCAAGCCTGCCTTCAGATTTGTCGCGCCGATGTCGATGCCAATGTATTTCATTGCTTTTTTCTCCGATTTTCCTCATTCAGTGCATCGTAATGCCGATCCAGACGGGCCACAAAGTCCCGGGCCGGGTTATAGCCATATTTCATCTGCCGGTTCTTCATGGTGGCGATCTCCACTATACCGGCCAGGTTCCGCCCCGGGCGGACGGGAACGGTCATATACGGCAGCTTCACACCCAGCAGCTCATAGGACTCCTCGCCCAGACCCAGTCGGTCATAGAACTTCCCGTCCTGCCACTGCTCCAGCTGAACCACCAGGTCGATCTCCGTTTCAAACTGCACGGCGCCCATGCCGAAAAGCTGCTGCACATCCACAACGCCTACGCCGCGTATCTCAATATAATGACGTATCAACTCCGGAGCCGCACCATACAGAGAGGTAGATATCCGGCGGATCTCCACCGCGTCGTCCGCCACAAGGCGATGTCCTCTTTTCAGCAGCTCAATGGCCGTTTCGCTCTTGCCGATCCCGGAGTCGCCCAGCAGCAGGACGCCCTGGCCGTTGATATTCATGAGTACGCCGTGCCGGGTGATCTGCGGAGCCAGCTTTTTATTGAGATAATCGATCATCTCGCTGGTGGCATCCACCGTCTTCCGCTCCGTGCGCAGCAGGGTACGGCCATACTTCTGGGCCAGCTCGATCAGCTCCGGGAAAACACCCATATTCCGGGCAATGATCAGCGCCGGGATCTCACAGCGCAGCAGATCCTCCAGCACGCGTCGGCGTTTTTCCGGCTCCATGGTCTGCAAAAACACAATCTCGGCTTTGCCCAGAATCTGCAGTCGAACCGGCTCAAAGTATTCATAAAAGCCCACCAGCTGCAGGGCCGGGCGGTTCACATCGGAGATGGTCACTGTCTGGCTCTCATAATCCGGAGCCTTGTTCAGGATCTCCATGTCGAACTCTTTCACCAGCTCTGATAGCTTTGCCGGGGTTCTCTTTACCTTATCCATCGCGGGTCCTTTCCGGTCGGCTGCCGTTTCTGACGCCGACCATATATTTTCTGCCCATTTTCACCTATATTAATAAGTTATTATAGCCCAAAGGCCAGCCGGACGCAACAGCTTTTCAGGGATATGATTTTTTTTCATTTTTTTGTCAAAAGTACTTGCTTTTTTATGTGATATCTGTTAAACTACAAAATGCTTGCGAAAGCATAGCAGTAAGTCATACACAGCAAGGAGGTGCAACGGATGGCTAAGTGCGAATTTTGCGACAAGGGTGTGACCTTTGGCATTAAGGTTTCCCACTCTCACCGGCGTTCCAATCGTCCCTGGAAGCCCAATGTCAAGCGTGTTAAGGCGATCATCAACGGCACGCCCCGCCATGTATATGTTTGTACCCGGTGCCTGCGTTCCGGTAAAGTAACCAGAGCGATCTGATTTCAGGACAAACAAAAGCCCTGCTCTTCGGAGCGGGGCTTTTATCATTGTATGCTACCCTTGCCAGCTTTTGACCATGGGCAGGAGTGTGCGAAACAGCTCCTCCCGGTTAGCCGGGTCGATGTGGAACACCTGGGCCCGGGGATGGTCACATACCTGGCGCAGAAACTCCACGTCCCGCCGATCCTTCACGGCGGCCAGCACCGGCACTTCCCCGTCCAGCGTCTCCAGCACGGCACGGCGGAAAGCGTGCGCGTTGGACTCCATAAAGCCCAGCTCGTCCATCAGGACTACCTGACAGGCACGGGTATCCCGCAGATACGCCGTGCCCAAAGTGTCAAATACCTCTGGAAAAATCTCCTTCTGGCGGCCGAAATTACCGCAGCGCCCTACCAGATTTGCTTTACTCGTCTCCCGCCGGTCTACAGGCACCGCAGCGGGATAAATACAAATGGGGTGCATGACCTCCCCGGTATTTTCATCCATCTTCGTGCAAAATCCGCCCACCGTCAGGCAAGCCTCGTCCAGCAGGCGCTGTATCAGCGTGGATTTTCCCACACCCTTTTCTCCGCAGATCAAAATGTGCTTGTTCATTTTACCTTGCTTTGAAAGAGGCATCTCCACGGAGAGATGCCCCTCTTGTTTTACCACCAGTATCTGGGCATCTTGGGCCGCTCATAGGGGGTTTTCATCAGCGGCAGACTGCAGCGCATCTCCCCATCCAGGGCAAAATACGCCCCGGCCACGGCAGGCGCCGTGGGGATGGTGGTGATCTCCCCGATGCCGATGGCGCCGCAGGCCATATCCTGGCCCTTTTTCTCCACTAGAATGCTGTTGATGGTGGGAACCTTGTCGGCCCGGAACAGGCCCAGCGTGCCGTATTTGGCGCTGGGAATGCAGTCATACAGCGGGTAATGCTCCGTCAGTGTGAAGCCCAGCGCCATAGCGACTCCGCCCTCGATCTGTCCCTCGCAGTTCAGCGGGTTGATGGCCTTTCCCACAAAATGCGCCGCGTCAATCTCCTTGATGGTGCCGTCATCATTGAGGATACAAACCTGCGTGGCATAGCCGTAAGCCACATGGCTGACAGGATTGGCTACATCCTGGGCTCCCAGGGGGTCGGTCTTAGCCAGATATTCTCCGTAGAACTCCTGTCCCTCCAGCTTTTTCCAGTCCACCTGTACCGTTTCCGGCAGCTCCGTGCCCACAGCACCATCCCCACAGTTTTCTCCGGGCAAGTCCCTCAGTTCAGCAATATTGGCAATCCCTGTATAGTCAGACACCTTTATATCTGCGCCAGCGGCTTCCAGCAGCTTCTGGCAGGCGCGGCGGCATGCCTCGCCGGTGACGAGAGTCTGCCGGGAACCGGATGTTGTGCCGGAGTCCGGAGCGTCCACGTTGTTGGCCGCCTCGTATACGATATCCTCGCGGTCACAGTGAAGCATAGTGCCGACGATCTGTGTCAGCACCGTGCCCAGGCCCTGGCCGATGCAGGACGCACCGCTGCGTATATGCAGCTTCCCCCCATGCACCGCCACAATACAGCGCCCTGTATCGGGAATTCCCACGCCCACGCCGGCATTCTTCATGGCGCAGGCGATCCCCATGTTCTTATTGTTCTCACAAATATCCTTCACCGCCTCCAGCGTCTCCACAAGACCCGTGGATGGCGGCGCGATCTGCCCGTTGGGCAAAGTCTGTCCCGGTCGGATGGCATTGCGGTAGCGAATCTCCCAGGGGGAGATCCCCAACTCATGGGCCATTTTCGTCAGCGTCATTTCCATGGCATAGCAGGTCTGCGTCACGCCGAAGCCGCGAAATGCACCTGCAGGCGGGTTATTGGTATAATACGCCCGGCCGGTGATCTCAAAATTGTCATAGTGGTAAGGCCCGGCGGCATGTGTGCAGGCGCGCTCCAGCACCGGCCCGCCCAGGGAGGCATACGCACCGGTATCGGCAATGACCTCGGCCTTTACCCCCTGAATCAGACCGTCGTTATTGCAGCCCATGGTGATGGTCACCTTCATGGGATGGCGCTTGGGATGAACGAGGATGCTCTCCGGCCTGGTCAGCTTTACCTTCACGGGCCGCCCGGAGAGATAGGCGATCAGCGCAGCATGGTGCTGCACAGTCATATCCTCCTTGCCGCCAAAGCCGCCGCCCACCAGCATATTGGTCACATGAACCTTTTCTTTGGGAAGGCCCAGCATGATGGAGGTCTCCCGGGCGGTGTCGTAGGTTCCCTGGTCTGTGGAGAGGATCGTCACACCGTCCTCATCCCGGTAGGCCACGGCGCATTCCGGCTCCAGAAACGCATGCTCGGTATAGGGTGTCTCATAGTGATACATCAGAACATAGTCGGCATCCCGGATGGCCTGATCCGCATTGCCCCGGGAAACATGCTTCTCACACAGCAGGTTGCCGGACTCATGTACCTGGGGCGCAAATGGCTGGGCGGCATAGGTAGGGCTGAACACCGGCTTCAGCGGCTCATACTCCACCTCCACCAGCTTCTTTGCCTTTTCCAGAATCTCCGGCGTTTCCGCCGCAACAAGGCAGATGGCATCGCCCAGGAAGTGGGTAATCTTCCCCACAGGGATCATGGTATCCCAGTCCTGCATAAGATGGCCCACCTTCACCTTGCCAGGAATGTCATCCGCAGTATAAACACCCACCACACCTGGCAGAGCCAAAGCCTTTTCCTTGTGAATGGCCAGCACTCTGGCCCGGGGATATCTGCTGCGCACAGCGCTGCCATAGATCATACCGTCCAAATAGATGTCATCCGGGTACTTTCCAGTGCCGAGAACCTTCTCCTTGGCATCGATACGAGGCATGGCCTCTCCAACCCGGGCACGATCTGATTCCTGAGGGATCCGGCCGCCGTTGCGGAAAGTCTCCGCCGCCAGTAAAATCGCGTCAATGATTTTTTTATACCCGGTGCAGCGGCAGATGTTATTGCGGATAGCGAAGGCAGCCTCCTCCCGGGAGGGATCGGGGTTCACATCCAGCAGCGCCTTGGCAGAAATGACCATGCCCGGAATACAGAAGCCGCACTGCACCGCACCGGCCTTGGCAAAGGCCCAGGCGTAGACATCCTTCTCCGTGTCGCTCAGACCCTCCACCGTGATGATATGCCGACCCTCCAGCTTGTCCACAGACGGCACGCAAGCTTTGGTGGCCTTCCCGTCAATGAGCACATGGCAGGTTCCGCAGGCGCCCTCGCTGCAGCCATCCTTCACGGACGTCAGGCGTAGCTCATCCCGCAGAAATCGCAGCAGTTTTTGATTTTTTTCCGCTGTCACCAGTTGACCATTGACATAGAATGAAGCCATTTTCATATCTCCTTCAGTATGTATACTCTCGCAGTATGCGCAATAAATCTACATTTTACTCCAATTTTATTATACTGTATTCTTCCTATCTCTGCAAGCAGAAGAACCGGTTTTCATTCTTCTTTTTTTAGATAAACGCTCAAAAGAAGGTGTGAAGTGCATGCACTCCACACCTTCTTTTCTACATGCTGAATTGTTCGATGGCAGACAGCAGCTCTGTCTTGCCCGTCCCCTTCTCCGCTGAAAACGGGATCAGCAGAGCGGTATTCGGCAGCGCCAGCGTTTCACGGATCCGGTGCAGGTTCGGCTCTACCTCGCTTTTCTTCAGCTTATCCAGCTTATTGGCCACCACGATCAGCGGGCAGCCGGTGCTCTTGAACCAGTCGCACATGGTCTCGTCATCCGCTGTTGGCTTGTGGCGGGCATCCACAATGAGAACGCCCAGATTAATCAGGCCCTCCTCCTGAAAATAGTCCTCCATCAACCGTCCCCAGCGGTCACGTTCCTCCTTGGACACCTTTGCATAGCCGTAGCCCGGGAGATCGGTAAAGTAGATCTTGCTGTCAATGAGGAAATAGTTCACCTGAGTGGTTTTTCCCGGGGTAGCACCCACTCGGGCAAAGTTTTTGCGGTTGAGCAGGCGATTGATCACAGAGGATTTTCCCACGTTGGATCGGCCGGCGAAGGTCACCTGCGGGCGACCGTCCCGGATAAAAGCGCTCTGTCTGACAGCGGACAGAATAAACTCCGCTTTGTTAAAATTGATCCCCATACACGCTCCTTATATCCGCAGCTCTGCCCCTGTGGTCTGCGGCACAGACAGCAGCGGCAGCTCCTCCTGGACGGGTGCTTCTTTGCGTTTTTCTTCCGGCAAAAGTGCCGCCGCAAAAACATCAGACACCGTATCCACCACCACAAAATGCAGCTTCCTGCGCACGGTCTGGTCGATCTCCTCCAGGTCCTTTTCGTTCTCTCTGGGGATGATCACTGTCCCGATGCCATTTCGCAGGGCTGCCATGGTCTTTTCCTTCAGGCCGCCAATGGGCAGGACACGACCTCGCAGAGTGACCTCGCCGGTCATTGCTATATCGCCGCGAACCTTCCGCCCTGTGAGGGCAGAAAGCATGGCCGTGGTGATGGCAATGCCCGCCGAAGGGCCATCCTTGGGTACAGCTCCCTCCGGAAAATGGATGTGGATATCCTTGGTTTTGTAAAAATCCTTTTCGATCCCCAACTGCTCGGCACGGCTGCGCAGGCAGCTGAGAGCCGTTCTGACAGACTCCTGCATGACGGTGCCCAAATTCCCGGTAAGCTCCAGCTTTCCGGAGCCGTCCATGACGTTGGCCTCGACCTCCAGAATCTCGCCGCCCACCTGCGTCCAGGCAAGGCCATTGACAACACCCACCTCATTCTGCCGCAGATGCTCAGACTCTGTATACCGGATAACACCCAAAAACTCCTTGAGATCAGCAGGTGTAACGGTTATATGCTTTACATCATTTGATGCGACACGCATGGCGGTTTTCCGGCAAATAGCACCGATCTCCCGCTCTAAAACCCGAACGCCGGACTCTCTGGTGTAGCCGCTGATGATGCCGCGCAGCGCGTCGTCCGAAATGGAGATCTGGCGCTTCTGCAGGCCGTGTTCCTTCAGCTGCTTGGGGATGAGATGACGGCGGGCGATCTCCACCTTTTCTTCGTCGGTGTAGCTGCCCAGCTCAATAACCTCCATGCGGTCCAGCAGCGGGCGAGGGATCGTGGATGTTGTGTTGGCAGTGGTGATGAACATGACCCGGCTCAGATCCACGGGGATTTCCAGGAAATGATCCCGGAAGCTGCCGTTCTGTTCGCTGTCCAGCACCTCCAGCAGCGCAGAGGCCGGATCGCCCCGCATGTCGCTGGCCAGCTTATCAATCTCGTCCAGCACAAGCAGCGGATTCATAGAGCCGCTATGGATCAATCCCTCAATGATGCGGCCGGGCATGGCTCCTATGTATGTTTTCCGGTGGCCGCGGATGTCCGCTTCATCTCGCACGCCGCCGAGACTTATGCGGTAGAGCTTGCGGTTCATGGCCTTTGCCACGGAAATGGCGATGGACGTTTTTCCAACGCCCGGAGGGCCCACCAGACAAATAATCTTCCCCTTGGCCTGGGGATGGATCTGGCGCACGGCAATGTACTCCAAGATCCGCTCTTTCACCTTGTCCAGGCCGTAATGCTCCCGGTCCAAGATGGCCCGGGCCTTTTCCACATTGGCCCGCTCCTTCGTCTCCTTGCCCCAGGGCATTTCCAGACAGGTGTCCAGATAGTTGCGGATCACCGACGCCTCGGCGCTGCCAAAGGGCTGTTTGGATAGCCGGGTGAGCTCCTTCATCAGCTTCTGCTCGACTTCCTCAGACACCTTCAGCTTCTCGATCCGGTCAGCATACTCCTGGATCTCCTCGTCGCCGTCATCGCCCAGTTCATGCTGCAGCACCTTCACCTGCTCCCGCAGGATCATGTCCTTTTGCACGCGGCCCACACGGTCCCGTACCTTTCTCTCCATTTCCACTTCCAGAGAGATCACGTCCAGCTCATGGGTCAGAATTTCGTTGACCAGCTTCAGGCGCTTCACAGGGTGCAGCTCCTCCAGGATCCGCTGGCGATCCGTATAGCGCAGATTGATGCTATAGCCAATGAAATCGGCCAGTTTGCCGGGGTCGGTGCAGTCCAGCACTGCGGTCACTACATCGTCCGGCAGATCCGGCACCATTTCCTTGTATTCCCCGAATATAGCGTAGGTCTGGCGCATGACAGCCTCCACTCTGGCAGTCATGCGACCGGGAAAATCATCCTCCACCAGCTCCACATTTGCTTGCAGGAAGGGCCGGTTCTGCCACAGGCGGTTGATCCGGCCCTTTCCCGTGCCCCGCACCACAACGCGAACGGAGGAATCGGAGGTTTTAATGATCTGCAGCACATGGGCCAAAGTGCCGATGGTATAGAGATCCTCTTCCTCCGGGCGCATCACAGACAGCTCCCGCTGAGTCACAAGAAAGATATCCTTCCCTTCTTCCATCGCATTGTTCAGCGCCAGCATGGATATCTCGCGCTCCACATCAAGCCCGGTGGTCTGCCCGGGAAAAACCGTCAGCCCGCGAAGGGCCAGAACGGGAATATTCAAAGTCATTTGTTCCATGGGATATGCTCCTTTCAGCTGCTCCTCGGCAGCATGGGAAAAAGGGGAGGGACGAATTCTCGCCTCTCCCCTATCGCTCATTTAAGAGGCCGGTGCAGACGGATCGTCTGCCTCTCCGGTCTTCAGTTTTGCCGGGCGGGTTGCCTTTTTGGCAGCGTGGAGAATCTCCGGCTCCGCCTTACCCGCCACACAGTCTGCGGTAATAGTCACCTGTTCAATAGACGGATCCGAGGGGATATCGTACATCACCTTTGTCAGGATTCCCTCCATCACGGCCCGCAGGCCCCGGGCGCCGATGTTGCGCTCGATGGCTTTGTCAGCCACAGCCTCCAGCGCGTCCTCCGTAAAGGTCAGGCGCACATTGTCATAGGAAAACAACTTTTGATACTGCTTGACCAGTGCGTTTTTCGGCTGTGTGAGGATCTGCACCAGATCGTCCCGGGTCAGCCCGTCCAGCGCGGCAATCACCGGCAGACGGCCCACCAGCTCCGGGATGATGCCGAACTTCAGCAGGTCGTGGGGCTGCACCTCTTTCAAAAGTGCGCCGGTCTGCCGCTCGGCCTTGCTCTCCACCACGGCGTCAAAACCAATCCCCTTGCGGTCCGTGCGCTTTTCAATGATCTTCTCCAGACCGTCAAAGGCACCGCCGCAGATAAAGAGGATGTTATGCGTATCCACCTGGATGAACTCCTGGTGGGGATGCTTGCGCCCGCCCTGGGGCGGTACGTTGGCCACAGTGCCCTCCAGAATCTTCAGCAGAGCCTGCTGCACGCCCTCACCGGACACATCACGAGTGATGGAGGTGTTCTCGCTCTTTCTGGCGATTTTGTCGATCTCATCCACATAAATGATACCGCGCTCTGCCAACTCTACGTCAAAATCCGCCGCCTGCAGAAGTCGAAGCAGAATATTCTCCACATCGTCGCCCACATAACCAGCCTCGGTCAAGGTAGTGGCATCTGCGATGGCAAACGGCACCTGCAGCACCCGGGCCAGGGTCTGGGCAAAGAGGGTCTTTCCGCTGCCGGTGGGGCCGATCATCAGGATATTGCTCTTTTGCAGCTCCACATCTTCGCCGCCGCCGTAAAAGATCCTCTTGTAATGATTATACACAGATACGGAGAGGGCGATCTTGGCTGCCTCCTGCCCGATGACATATTCATCCAGCACCGCCTTGATCTCCCGGGGAGTGGGAAGGTGGTCCGGAGCCTCAAATCTGTTTTCCGCAGCAGGGCTGTAATCATCCTCCAGAATGGACATACACAGCTGGACGCACTCGTCACAGATCCGGACACCGGGGCCCTGGATCATGCGGTGCACCTGCTTTTCGCTCTTACCGCAGAACGAGCAGTGCAGCTCTTTATTTTTTTCTGCCATAGTTACCTCTTGTAAATAACCTTGTCTACCAGACCGTACTCCTTGGCCTCCTCAGCGATCATCCAATTATCGCGCTCGGAGTCCAGCTTTACCTGCTCGGGAGTCTTGCCGGTATTCTCGGCCAGAATGCGGTTCATCCGCTGTTTGATCTTGAGGAAATGCTCCACATCGATCTCCATATCGGTGACCTTGCCCTGGGTACCGGCGGAGGGCTGATGAATCATCACCTCGGCGTTGGGCAGAGCGATACGCTTGCCCTTGGCACCGGAAGACAGCAGAAATGCGCCCATGCTGGCAGCCATGCCGATGCAGATGGTGGACACATCGCACTTGATATACTGCATGGTGTCATAGATGGCCATGCCCGCCGTCACAGAGCCGCCGGGGCTGTTGATGTACATCTGAATATCCTTATCCGGATCCTGCGCTTCCAGGTACAGAAGCTGTGCAACCACCAGGCTGGCAGTTGTATCATTCACCTCTTCGCCCAGGAAGACAATGCGGTCATTGAGCAACCGGGAAAAGATATCATAGGAGCGCTCCCCCCGATTGGTCTGTTCCACAACATAAGGGACTAAACTCATAGAAATATACCTCCTGTTAAAATGGGGCCCTGCACTGCAAGGCATAATACAAAAGCATACCCGCCCGTAAGTGATTTTAACAGCTTAGCTTACTCTTTGTCTTCTTTCTTCTCTTCGGCCTTGTCCTCGGTTTTTTCCTCGGCCTTCTCCTCGGGCTCCACAGCCACGGCGCTGTCTGCCACGACCTTGATGACCTTCTCCCGGATGACCTGCTCCTTCACATCGGATGCGGGCAGATACTTCTTGATAGACTCCAGATCCATGCCGTACTTCTCGGCAACGTTCTTCATCTCATTTTCAACTTCCTCGTCGGAAGCTTCCAAGTTCTCCGCCTTCACGATGGCAGCCACGGCCAGATCCATGCGCACCTGGCGCAGAGCGGGCTCCATGGACTGCTTCTGGATGGCATCCTCATCCATGCCGGTCATCTTCACATACTGGTCGAAGGGGATACCCTGGGAGGCCAGCTGCTGCTTGAAGTTCTCCATCATTCTCTGAGACTGCAGCACCACCATATCCTCGGGGATGTCGGCCTCGATGCCGTCAGCCACCTTCTGCATCAGTGCGTCCTCAAAGGCGTGCTGGGCAGCGGTCTTGCGCTCGTCGGTAATCTTCTTCTTCAGGTCGGCCTTCAGCTCCTTCAGAGTGTCAAACTCGGACACGTCCTTAGCAAACTCGTCGTCAATGGCGGGCACTTCCTTCACCTTGACCTCGTTGACCTTCACATGGAACACAACAGGCTTGCCGGCAAGCTCGGGCGTATAGTTCTCGGGGAAGGTAATGTCAATGTCCTTCTCCTCGCCCACCTTCATGCCGATGAGCTGCTCCTCAAAGCCGGGAACGAAGCTGCCGGAGCCGATCTCCAGGTCGAAATTCTCGCCCTTGCCGCCGTCGAAGGCCACGCCGTTGTCAAAGCCCTCAAAGTCGATGTTGGCGGTGTCGCCCTTCTTTACGGCGCGCTCCACGCTCACCAGGCGGCTGTTGCGCTCGGCCATTTCCTTCAGGCGGGCGTTCACGTCGGCAGCCATGACCTTCACAGTGGCCTTGGGAGCCTCCAGGCCCTTATACTGGCCCAGCTTTACCTCGGGATACACGGCAACGGTGGCCTTGAAGGTCACGCCGTCCTTGCCGCAGTTCTCCAGCTCTACCTCGGGATAACTCACTACATCCAGCTTTTCCTCGCTGACGGCCTTCTCATAGGCGTCGGGCAGCACAATATTCACGGCCTCCTCATAGAAGACCTCCACACCGTACATGCTCTCAACGATCTTGCGCGGAGCCTTGCCGGGGCGGAAACCGGGGATGTTCATCTTGCCGCGCATCTTCAGATAAGCCTTGTTGATGGCAGCCTCAAAGTCCTCGGCGCTGACTTCAATGGTCAATGCGACCTTGCTCTTTTCCAGTTTTTCACAGGATTTTACACTCATTTTGTTTTTCCTCCGTTCAGCATTAATAATGTGAATCAATGCAATTTTATATGATAACAGAAAAGAATAATAATTTCCACACTTTTTTGCACTATTCTAAAATTTTTTTCGGGCGGAAGCGCAGGTAGTCGGCGGCAACCAAGGAAAAATCCGTTCCGTCCACCCATCCCTGCACTGCACGGGTGTGGGCCGGGCCCCCATGCAGGTGGCCGTAATAGCATTTTTTTACGCCGTACTGCTGCAGAAGGCGCAGCATTTCCTGGCAGCGATAGCCGGTGTAGAGAGGCGGATAGTGCAGAAAGCAGAGCTTCTCCCGATCCCCTGCCGCCTTCAGCGAGGTTTCCAGTCGCCCGGCCTCCCTGCTGCGTATTTTCTCCGTATGTCCGCCGGGCGTATCCAGCTCATAAAACCAGCCCCGGGTGCCGCACAGGGCCACGTCCCCGTAAAAGGCGCAGTTGTTGTGCAGTATTTGCAGAGAATCCAGACCGTGCTCGTCAAAAAAGCGCTGCATCTTGGCGGCCGTGTTCCACCAGTAGTCATGATTCCCTTTCATGAGGATCTTCTTTCCCGGCAGCTCATGGATAAATTGCAGGTCCGGCAGGGACTCCTCCAGACTCATGCCCCAGGAGAGGTCGCCGCACAGGACGGTCACATCCTCATTTTCCAGCTGCGAAAACCCCTCCCGGATCCGCTCCACATAGTTGCTCCAGCCCTCGCCGAACACGTCCATGGGCTTATCCGAACCCAGGGACAGGTGCAGGTCCCCTATGGTATATAACGCCATACTTACTCCTAATTTAATGCTGTCGAAAATTCCTCTGGAATTTTCCGACAAAAAGTTTGCAGTCTGCTGCGCGCATTATTTTGCCGCTATGCGGCAAAATTCCACACTGGCAGCCTGAGAGGTATTTTTCCCCACGCACAGGTCGCGGTAAAAATGATTTGAATTTTTTGCGCCTGCGGGCGCAAACTCTGCGAGGCTATACTACATTAAAACATCATAATATCCTCCGCAGATTGTTCCAGAAGATGTCCTCCAGCAGGACATCACTGTAGCCTCGCGCCTGCAAGGCCGCGTACAGCTTCGGCACGTCCTGCATCCCACGCATCCCGGCGGCCAGGGCCTCACAGCCATCCAGGTCGCCGCCCAGGCACAGGGTCTTTTCCCCGCCCAGGTCCAGAAAATGCTCCACATGGGCCACAAGCTCCTCCATAGTCCCCCGGGGGCCTACAAAATCCCGGTAGAGGTTCAGCCCCACCACGCCGCCGCTGTCCCGGATGGCCCGGAACTGGTCGTCGGTCAGATTCCGCCGGTGGGGGCATATGGCCCGGGCGTTGGAATGGGACGCTACCACCGGGCCGTGGGCCGTCTTTACCACATCCCAGAATCCCGCATCAGAGATATGAGACAAATCCGGGAAAATATGCAGCGACTCCATCCGGCGCACGAAATTCTTCCCCTTTTCGGAGAGGCCACGTTCCGGCTCCTCACAGTTGGTGCCGCTGAGGCTGTTGGCCCGGTTCCACACCGGATTCAGCAGCCGCACGCCCCAGGCGTGGGCCAGCTCCAGGTTCCGCTCCTCACAGTCCAGCAGGTCGGCTCCCTCAATGCTCAGAAGGGCCGCCATCTTTCCCTGCCGCACTGCTTCGTCCACCTCCGCACCGCTGCGGCAGTGGGTGATGCAGTCCCGGTTCTCGTCTATTTCCCGCAGGAAACGGTCATGCAGCCGCCGGCACTGGGCCAGCATTCCGTCCGGCGGCGCGTTTTTCGCGTCCCAGTACAGGGCGAAAAACTGCCCGTATCGGGCAAATGCCCGGCCGCGCACCAGGTCGATGTGTCCGCCGTTTTCCCGCAGGCAGACGCAGGCGGCATAGTATGCCGTCTGCGTCTCCCGATCGGCATCCATTTCCAAGGCTGCATCGGTGCCGCCTGTTTCCTGGCAACGGTAGATGGTGTCACAATGGGCATCAAAATATGGTATTTTCACCGGAAATTCACCTCAAAACGCGTTTTTCATATACTCAATACGTTCCAGTGCGCCGCTGTCGCTCCGATAGACCTCCGCCACATCGAACCGCACCGGACAGTCCAGCTCCTTTTCGCTTAGGTAGAACAGGGCCGTCTTGCGGATGCGCTCCTGCTTGGCGGCAGTAACATAGTCTCTCGGTAGGCCCACAGCCAGATTGCTCCGGGTCTTCACCTCTATAAAGCAGAGGGTCTTTCCATCTATGGCAATGAGATCGATCTCCCCGAAGCGGCAGTGATAGCTGTGCGCCACCAAGCGGAACTTTTTCCCGCGCAGGTAGTTTGCCACCTGGGCCTCGCCCCAGGTTCCCACACTGCGGCTCATAAACGACCCGCCTCCCACTTTCGCAGAAAGCTCCGTCGATGCTCCGGGCAGGGGCCGAATTGATCCAGCATTTCATAGTGCAGCTTAGTGGGGTATCCCTTGTGCCTGGAAAACCGGTACTGGGGATAGCGCTCGTCCAGCTCCCCGGCCACGAACCGATCCCGGCTCACCTTGGCCAGGATGGAGGCAGCTGCGATGCTGGCGCTCTTACCATCCCCGCCTACCACCAGCTTATGCGGCACCGTGATGGAAGCGCTGCGGCCCTTATCCCGGTTTCCGTCAATGAGCGCCAGGTCAGGCCGGATGGAGAGGGCATCTATGGCCAGCTGCATGGCCCTCACCCGAGCGCTCAAAATATCCGTGGCATCGATCTCCGCAGCCTCTACCCGCGCAACCGACCAGCAGACGGCCTGCTGCGTGATGACCCCGTACAGGGCCTCCCGCTTCTTCTCCGCAAGCTTTTTGCTGTCGTTGAGACCATCGATCCGGCAACAAGGCGGCAAGATCACCGCCGCAGCATACACCGGTCCCGCCAGAGGCCCGGCTCCGGCCTCATCGCAGCCGCAAATAATTTCCGCGCCCTGCTCCATCAGCTCCCGCTCGATCTGCCACAGGTCCGTTTTTTCAGCCATTTATTTCACATCCTCCACCGTCTCCAGTGTAAAGCGTCCTAACTTGCTACCCCGGAATTCATCCAGTAAGACACGGCTCATGCGCTCGGTATCCACCTCGGCCCCCCGCATGAGAAAGCCGCGCTTACGCCCGGCCCGGGTCAGCAGATCATAGCCCATCTCATCATCCAGCGGCGTGACCTTATACCGCTCCTCGATGACATCCGCATAATGCTTTCCCAGATATTCCATGAGAAAGCTGCCCAGTTCCTCGATGTCCATCACATCGTCCTTGATGGCTCCGGTGAAGGCCAAGTGCATCCCCACATTCACATCCTCGAACTTGGGCCACAGGATACCCGGTGTATCCAGTAATTCCAAGGTGCTGTCCACCGGAACCCACTGCTTGCTCCGGGTAACACCGGGGCGGTCCTCGGCCTTGGCGGTCTTGCGCTTGGCCACCTTATTGATAAAGGTGGATTTCCCCACGTTGGGAATGCCCAGCACCATCACCCGCACCACGCGGCCCACCTGGCCCTTGTCGGCGTAAGTCTGAAGCTTATCCTTCAGCAGCTCCCGCACAGCGGCAGCGAACTGCGCCGTCCCCACGCCGTTTTTGGCGTTGGACTCCAACACGGCGTAGCCTTTTCCCCTGAAATATGCCGCCCAGCGGGCCGTCTCTCTGGGGTCGGCCTGATCCACCCGGTTCAGCACCACCAGCCGGGGTTTTCCCGCCGTCATTTCATCCACATCGGGATTGCGGCTTGAAATGGGGATCCGCGCATCCAGAATCTCGCACACGGCGTCCATATGGCCCATTTCCGCCGTAATCATCCGCTTGGTCTTTGTCATGTGCCCCGGATACCAGGACAGTCCCTGTATCTGCATGGTTTTTCTCCCCCTGTCTTACAGCTTGGTCAAGTGCGCTCCGGCGGCTTTGAGCATCAGCTTCTTGGTGCCCACCTTGTCGAAGGCCACCTCGATCAGCGCATCGCCGCCCATGGGCCGCACGCTGAGCACCATACCGTCTCCGAATGCGCTGTGGCGCACCTGTTCACCGGCTTTGATCTGCAGCAGTGGCGCGGAAGATGCCGCCGACGCCCGCCGGGCCACAGCCGATCTGTGTAAAGGCTCTCGCCTTGTCTGCTGTATGTTTTCACTTGTTTTATAGGTTTCCCGGGATCCACTTCCCCAGCCGCCGGACCAGTTGTCGTTCCAGGTATCATCCCACTGGGCCGCGCGTCTGGGTTCCGGCTTTCCGATCCACTGCATGTTTTCCTCCGGAATCTCCCCTAAAAAGCGGGAAGGCATCTTCGGCTCCGTCTGGCCGAAGAGCATCCTCTGGCGCACATTGGTCATGGTCAACTTCTTCCGGGCCCGGGTCATAGCTACATAGCACAGCCGGCGCTCCTCTTCCATTTCCTCCTGCTCACCCATAGCCCTGTTCCCGGGAAATACGCCCTCGTCCATCCCGGTGACATACACCCGGTCAAACTCCAGGCCCTTGGCGCTGTGCATGGTCATCAGCGTTACACAATTGTCGCTGTCGGACTGGCCGTCCAGATCCGTATACAGGGCCACGTCGTTGAGGAAGCCGGCCAGGGACGGGTCGTCCGGGTCGTTTTCCAGAAACGCGCTGATACTGGAGGCCAGCTCCTGCACATTCTCCAGCCGCCCTCTGCTCTCCATGTCATTCTTTTCCTGCAGCATCTGCACATAGCCGGTCATTTCGCAGACCTTGCCATAAAATTCCACAAGCTCCAGATGGTCGCACAGGCTGCGCAGCTCCATGATCATCTGGGCAAAGTCCTCCATCCGTCCGGCGGCTGACTTCAGCTCCGGGTATTTCCGGGCCGAGGAGACGATCTCAAACAGCGCCCTGCCCTCTGCCGCCGCCAGCATCTGCGCCTTTTCCAGAGACGCGCCACCGATTTTCCGGGCCGGAACGTTGATGATCCGCCGCAGGCGCAGGTCGTCCGCCGGGTTGCAGATCACGCACAGGTATGCCAGCATGTCCTTCACTTCCGCCCGGTCGAAGAATTTCACGCCGCCTACAATTTTATAGGGCACACCGTTGCGCTTGAAAGCATATTCCAGCGCGTTCGACTGGGCATTCATCCGATACAGAATGGCATTGTCCCGCCAGTCGGCCCCCCGGTTATAGGCGCTCATAATGTCGCCCACCACGAAATTCGCCTCGTCGCTCTCGTTGAAGCAGGTCTTCACTGTCACCGGATCTCCCGGGCCGTTTTGCGTCCACAGAGTCTTTCCCTTGCGGCCCTGATTGTTGCGGATCACGGCGTTGGCCGCATCCAGAATATTCTGCGTGGAGCGGTAGTTCTGCTCCAGGCGGATGGTCCGGGCGTTTTGATACCGCTGCTCAAAGCTGAGGATATTGGTGATGTCCGCTCCCCGGAAGCGGTAAATGCTCTGGTCGTCATCACCCACCACGCAGATGTTCCCGTGGCTACCCGTCAGCAGGCCCGCCAGCAAAAACTGCAGGTGGTTGGTATCCTGGTACTCGTCGATGAGTATGTAGCGGAACTTGGTCTGGTAGTAAGCACGCACCTCCCGGTCACTTTGCAGCAGCGTCACCGTGTGCAGAATGATGTCGTCAAAGTCTAACGCGTTGGCCTCCCGGAGGGTTTTATTGTAAAGCTTATATACTTTACCGATCCTGATTTTCCGCCAATCTCCCCGCTGCTCCCACAGTTGGTAGAACTCCTCCGGCGAAAGCATGTCTCCCTTGGCATTGGAGATCACCCCCAGCAGCTCCCGAGGAGGGAACTGCCTCTCCTCCAGGCCCAGTTCCCTGATGATATCCTTTAGGACTCGCTTGGAATCATCCGTATCATAGATGGTAAAATTCCGGTCATAGCCCAGCTTGTCGATATCCCGCCGCAGGATGCGCACACAAGCCGCGTGAAACGTCGCCGCCCACACATCCAGCGCTTCCTCACCCAGCATTTTTTCCAGGCGCTCCTTCAGCTCCCCAGCGGCCTTGTTGGTGAAGGTGATGGCCAGCACCTCCCAGGGCCGGGCCGGCTGCACCGCGCACAGGTACTGCATCAGGGGCCGCATCTCCTCCTGGGGATCCCGGACGTACTGCTCCAGAAATGCCACCTCGTCCTCCGTAATGGAGATGGGAATCTCCTCCGAATCGCTTCCCCGCCCGTAGCGCAGCAGGTTTGCTACCCGGTTGATCAGCACTGTAGTTTTGCCCGAGCCTGCACCTGCCAAAAGCAGAAGCGGCCCTTCGGTAGTCAGCACACCCTCCCGCTGCATGGGATTGAGCCGCTGATAATCCAGCGCAATGGCCTGGCGGCGGGCGGTAATAAATCGTCTTTCTAATTCGTTCATGTCAGCCTCGCTCTCAGTTTTTCCTCACCTATTTTATAACAAATCTTTCTCCCGGTCAACCGCCGAAATAAGGGATTAGAAATTTTGTTCGATTTCCTATTGACAAAAACATCTGTTCGATTTATAATCCGATATAGAACAAGAGTTTGATTTGGAGGTACACACTATGACTACTTTCGGATGGATCATTTCGATTATTGGCGTCGCAGCTCTTTCCGGACAGTTTATGCGGCTGGTGGAACGGGTGGATCATCCCCGTCGCCGGCACGAAGCCGCCTGAGATGGATCTGCTGGATAAGCTGGCTATTCTATCGGACGCAGCAAAGTATGACGCAGCCTGCACATCCAGCGGTGTTCGGCGCGGCCCCCGTCCCGGAATGATCGGCAATACGTCCTCTTCCATTGCCGGCTGCTGCCACAGCTTTTCTGCCGATGGGCGGTGCATCTCTCTGCTGAAAGTGCTTATGACCAACTACTGCGTGTATGACTGCAAATACTGTGTCAACCGACGCAGCAACGATACACGCCGCGCTGCTTTCACGCCCTGGGAATTGGCAGAGCTGACCATTCAGTTTTACCGCCGCAACTATATCGAAGGGCTGTTTCTCTCCAGCGGCGTCCTCCGGGACCCGGACTATACCACCCAGCGCATGATCCGGGCGCTGCACATCCTGCGGCGGGAATATGGGTTCAACGGCTATATTCACGCCAAAGCCATTCCCGGCACAAGCCCGGAGCTTGTGCAGCAGCTGGGCTATCTGGCTGACCGGCTCAGCGTGAATATTGAGCTGCCCTCTCAGAAGGGGCTCGCCACCCTTGCGCCGGACAAGAGCAAAAATGCCATCCTCGCCCCCATGCGATTTATCCGGGAACGGGGACAGCAAAGCAAGGAAGAGCTGGTAAAGTATCGCCACGCCCCCACCTTCGCCCCTGCCGGCCAGAGTACACAGCTCATCGTAGGGGCCACAGAGGACAGCGACCGCCACATTCTGCACCTGACCGAGTCTCTTTACAGCCGATACCGGCTAAAACGGGTGTTCTATTCCGCCTATATCCCCGTGGTGGAAAATTCGCTCCTGCCATCTCTGCACACGAAGCCGCCGCTTCTGCGGGAGCATCGCCTGTATCAGGCGGACTGGCTCCTGCGCTTTTACGGCTTCCGCGCCGAGGAGCTGCTGGACGAGACCCATCCGAATTTTGATCCCCTGCTGGATCCAAAATGCTACTGGGCCATTACACATCCCGAGCAATTCCCCGTGGAAATTATGACTGCCGACCTGGAGCGACTCCTGCGTGTACCCGGTATCGGCCCCACAGGCGCTCGGCGCATTCTTTCCGCCCGGCGCACAGGGCTTCTTCGGTTTGACGACCTGCATAAAATGGGCATCGTCCTCAAGAGGGCACAGTTTTTCATACTATGCGGCGGACGCATGCGGGAGGGTCTACGTTTTACAGCGGAATCTCTGGCCCGCCAATTGCAGGCCGTGGAATGTGGCAGTCTGCCCGCACCTGCGGCGCAGCAGCTATCTCTCTTTGATGCCACGGGGTGATGAATAATGTCCTGGATCGATATGATATACGAATACGACGGCAGCTTTGAGGGATTTCTTTGCTGCGTTTATGAAAGCTACGTCAATAAAGAATTCCCCATTGCCTTTGCCGGCAATGAGGAATTTACCATTCTTTCCTTCTATTCCGTTCGCAGCGTCGAGACCGACCTTGCCCACAGTGGCCGGGTCATGCGCAGCATAACCGCCCTCTCTCCCCGTGCCGCCCGATTGCTTTACCGGGCTTTTCACACCTGTATGGCAGATAAAGAGGTGTGCCTGTATCGGTTTGTCCAAAAGCTCTACACCGATGGGCCGCAGTTTATACGCTGCCCATCGGACGATACCTGTCTCCCTCTTTTCAAGGCTGTCCGTCATCTGTCCGGCGAGCTGGAGATGCTTCGCGGCTTCGTTCGTTTTTCCGATTACAGCGGCGTTCTCGGCGCGCAGATCCGCCCGAAAAACCATGTACTTCCCTTTTTGCGCAATCACTTCTGCAGCCGCTACGCCAACGAGAATTTCTTTCTCTATGACTGCACCCACGGTGAGCTGCTGCTCTACAGCGCCGGCCATTCCCGCATTGAGCGGGTAGACTCTCTTACTCTGGCATCACCGGATGAGCAGGAGGCGCAGTACCGCAAGCTCTGGAAAACATTTTTTGATACGGTCGCCATCCAGGAGCGGCGCAATCCCCGCTGCCAGAATACCTTTCTACCCAAACGATACCGGGATGTGATGACCGAGTTCCAATCGGAAAGCGCCTTTATTCCCGGAGCATCTCCCGCAGATGCGCCACCCCCTTCCGCTCCAGACGAGATACCTGCACCTGAGACACTCCCAGGATCCGAGCTGCCTGCTCCTGCGTCATACATTTGAAAAAGCGGAGGTATATCGTCTCCTGTTCGCGCTCAGGAAGCGACCGTATGGCCTCCCGGAGCGCGATTTTTTCCACAAGGCTTTCCTCCGGAGCCTCCGTCCCCAGGGTGGACTCCAGTGTCAGCCCCTCTGCAGTCTCCTGCTGCAGCGATTCCGGCGCTGCAGTGGCAATTTCCGCCGAGGCGATCTCCTCGACGCTCCATCCGGTCTCCTCCGCCAGCTCCGACAGGCGCGGCTCACGGCCCAAAGCCGTACATAGGCGCTGGCGCGCGGTCCATATGCTCTGCCCTCTCTCTCGCAGCGTGCGCCCCACCTTTACCGGCCCGTTATCCCGGAGATACCGCCGTATTTCTCCGGCGATTTTCGGCACAGCGTAGGTTGAAAACTGCGTTCCATATGTAATGTCAAATCCCTTTACAGCTTTTATAAATCCAATACATCCAAGCTGATACAGATCCTCCGGATCTGTGCCGCAGCCATGGTATCTCCGCACCACAGCCCAGATCAGGCCGCTGTTTTCCTCCAGCATTTTTCCGCAGGCATCGCCGTCCCCCGACTGGGCCCTGTCCAGCAGAGCCAGTCTGTTTTCGCTCATTTTCTCTCTCCCATCCGGGTGGAAATTCGTTTGCGCATGGTCACGGTGGTGCCCTTTTGCGGTGCCGAGCGCACCCGCAGAGCATCCATAAAGCTCTCCATGATGGTAAAACCCATGCCGCTCCGCTCATCGTTCCCGGTAGTAAACAGCGGCTTTCGGGCCTGCTCCACATCCGCAATGCCCACGCCCCAGTCCTTCACAACGATCTCCAGGGTATTGCCCTCCCGAATCCGCAGCTTCATCACGATCCTGCCGAAACCCTTCGGATACCCGTGTACAATGGCGTTAGTCACCGCCTCGCTGACGGCAGTCTTGATATCGCCCAGCTCCTCCAACGTGGGATCCAACTGCGCGGCGAAGCCCGCGGCCGCCACCCGGGCAAATGCTTCATTACTGCTTCGGCTGGGAAATTCCAGCACCACTTGATTTTCAATTTTCATGCCCATCCTCCATTCTGATTATTTTCTGGACCCCTGCCGCCTCAAATACCTTTTTCACCTGGGCCGAGGGGCTTACGATACGCATCCTGCCGCCCAGCTGCTTCATCTGCCGCTGCGTATGCAAGGCAACGGCTATGCCGGAGCTGTCCATAAATGTTACGCCGGAAAAGTCCAGCGTCATTTCCAGCGGCAGCGCCAATTCCATCTCTTGGGTCAAGCGCTGCATAAGCTGGCGCGCGGCATGATGGTCCAGCTCGCCGCTCAGCCGCAGCACCAATTTCCGATTCAAACTTTCTGCTTTCACTTGCATCTCTTCACTTCCCGTAAAAATAATCACCGCAGGCCAAAGCCTACGGTGATTATACTATTTTTCATATATATTTTTTGCCGAAAAGGGTCGTTCTCTTTAAAAAATCACCCCTTCATGGCGGCTGCGGACTCATCCAGCTTGGCAATGAGCGCCCGGGCCTTCTCCGCCTTCTCCCGCTCAGCGTTCACGACCGCCTCGGGAGCCTTGGAGACAAACTTCTCGTTGCTGAGCTTCTGCTCAATGCGCGCCAGGTTCTCCGCCGCCTTCGCCCGCTCCTTGGCAATGCGCTCCAGCTCCTTCTCAAAGTCCACCAGCTCCGCCAGGGGCAGATAGACATTGGCGCCATGGGTCACCACCGTGACAAGGCCCGTAAAATCCGCGGGAGCAACGTCCGTCACGGTGAGTTCGCTGGCGTAGGCCATGCGCTTGATGAAGTGCTCGCCCATGCGGTAGTCATCCGCGCGGTCGGACACGATGATCATCTGCGCCTTCTTGCTGGGCGGCACGTTCATCTCGGATCGGCGGGCACGGACAGCGCTAATAGCGTCCTTCACCGCCTCCATAGCCTGCTCCTCCGTCCGGAAGTCAAGCTCCGGACGATACTTGGGCCAGCTTGCGCGGATCAGATAGTCACCCTGGTGAGGCAGGGCCTGCCAGATCTCCTCCGTGATGAACGGCATGAAGGGATGCAGCAGCTCCAGAATGCGCAGCAGCACATAGCACAGCACATTCTCTGCCGCCAGCTTGGCACTCTCGTCCTCGCCGTTGAGACGGGTCTTGGTCAGCTCGATGTACCAGTCGCAGTAGGTGTCCCAGATGAAATCATAGATCTTCGCGGAGGCCACACCCAGCTCAAAGGCATCCATATTGTCCGTGACCTCTCGGATGAGGGTGTTGAGCTTACTGAGAACCCACTTATCCTCCAGCTCCAGCTTCTCCGGCAGCTCCACCTTGTCAATGGTCAGGTTCATCATCACAAAGCGGGACGCGTTCCAGATCTTATTGGCAAAGTTGCGCATGGCCTCGCACTTTTCCACATAGAAACGCATGTCATTGCCGGGGCTGTTGCCGGTTATGAGGTTGAAGCGCAGAGCATCGGCGCCGAACTGCTCCGCCATCTCCAGGGGGTCGATGCCGTTGCCCAGGGACTTTGACATTTTACGGCCTTTATCATCCCGGACCAGCCCATGGATGAACACCGTCTTGAACGGCTCCTTCTTCATTTGCTCCATGCCGGAGAAAATCATCCGGGCCACCCAGAAGAAAATGATGTCGTAGCCGGTGACCATGACGGAGGTGGGATACCAATATTTCAGGTCTTCCGACTCCGTATCAGGCCAGCCCAGGGTGGAAAACGGCCACAGCGCCGAGGAGAACCAGGTGTCCAGCACGTCCTCATCCCGGGTCAGGTGTGTGCTGCCGCATTTCTCACACTTTGTGGGATCCTGACGGCTGACGTTGATATGGCCGCAGTCGTCGCAATACCAGGCCGGGATCTGGTGGCCCCACCAAAGCTGGCGGGAAATGCACCAGTCGTGGACGTTTTCCATCCAGTTGATATAGGTCTTAGTGAAGCGCTCGGGCACGAACTTGATGGTGCCGTCCTCCACCACGCGGATGGCCTCCTTGGCCAGGGGTGCCATCTTCACAAACCACTGGGCGGAGATCAGCGGCTCCACATCGTTGTGGCAGCGGTAGCAGGTACCCACGTTATGGGAGTACGGTTCCGCTTTAATGAGGTAGCCCTGCTCCTCCAGATCCTTCACGATGGCCTTGCGGCATTCGTAGCGGTCCATGCCATTGTAGGGGCCACCGTTTTCGTTGATGGTGCCGTCGTCGGCAATGACGCGGATAACCTCCAGGTTGTGCCGCAGGCCCACTTCAAAGTCGTTGGGGTCGTGGGCGGGGGTCATCTTCACCGCGCCGGTACCGAAGCCGATCTCGCAGTACTCGTCGCCCACAATGGGGATCTCCCGGTTCATAATGGGCAAAATACAGGTCTTTCCGATGAGGTGCTTGAACTTCTCATCCTCCGGGTTCACCGCAACGCCCGTGTCGCCCATCATGGTCTCCGGGCGGGTGGTGGCGATGACGATGTCGCCGCTGCCGTCGGTGAGGGGATAGCGGACATACCAGAGGTTGCCTGGCTTGTCGGTGTATTCCACCTCGGCGTCGGACAGAGCCGTGAGGCAGTGGGGACACCAGTTAATGATGCGGCTACCCTTATAAATGAGGCCCTTGTCATACAGCTCACAGAAGGTCTCCCGCACGGCCCGGGAGCACCCCTCGTCCATGGTGAATCGGCTGCGGTCCCAGTCGCAGGAGGCACCCATCTTCATCTGCTGCTGGACGATGCGGTTGCCGTACTTTTCCTTCCAGTCCCACACACGCTCCAGGAACTTTTCGCGGCCCAGGTCGTGGCGGGTGATACCCTCCTCCTTGCGCAGGTTCTCCTCCACCTTGATCTGAGTGGCGATGCCGGCGTGGTCTGTGCCGGGCAGCCACAGGGCCTCATAGCCCTGCATCCGCTTAAAGCGGGTGAGGATGTCCTGCAAAGTCGCGTCCATGGCGTGGCCCATGTGCAGCTGGCCGGTGACGTTGGGGGGCGGCATAACGATGGAAAACGGCTTCTTGTCAGGATCAGGCTTTGCCTTGAAGCATCCGCCGTCCATCCACATCTTGTAGATCCGGGGCTCCACGTCCCGGGGGTCATAGACCTTGGGCAATTCTTTTTTCATGTCGAGTTCTCCTTTTCCGGTATTCGGCAAAACAAAAAGGCCCGCTCCGTTTTGCCGTAAAGCAAAACAGGGCGAACCGAATACAGTCCGTGGTACCACCTGTGTTCGGAGGTCCTCCCTCCGCACTCAAAACCGATAACGGCGGCAGCCGCTGCCGCTTGCCTTAGCTGGGCGACAGAACTCCGGAGCGACTTCCTCCCCGCCCTCACAGAAGCTTACACCGACCGCTTCCTCTCTCGGCATCCTGCGTGGGAGTACTGCTCTCCATCCTCGTCTTTTGCAATATAGCGTATTTTACTGTATCTTCCTGCGGAAGTCAAGAGCAAATCTGCACGGCACATATTGTATTATAATGTATTTTTCCCCTGTATAGACCCCTCCCGTATTTTCCGTCCCGCTTCTTTTCCCACCGGCAGAGCCGCCGGATGCAGGTGCAATCGTCAGTTTTTGTGCTATACGCCTCATTTTTGCAAGATTACTTTCAAAACATTGCATGTTTTGTGGAAATTATCATAAGATATTTTAATATCGAAACAATCATTTCCGGGTCGGTTTTCTCCGATATAATCACATTTTTGGCACAGGAAATGTATTTTCCGGCAAGTGTGAAGTCTTTGCGGCCGCCGGGCCAAAAATTCTTCCAAATAAAAAAAATAAATAAATCGCAATTAGAACTTGCAAACTATCGGGAAATGCGATACAATAAACCTACCGCGATCCGCTATCGCGGAAAGAGGATAAAAATTTTTTAAGGGAGAATTACTATGAAAAAGTTTTTTGCACTTCTTCTGGCTCTAGTCATGTCCCTGAGCCTGTTCGCCTGCGGCAGCAAAAGCGGCGGCGAGTCCAAGACCAAGATGCGCTTCGTCACCGGCGGTGAGTCCGGCACCTATTATGCCTTCGGCAGCGTCATCGCTCAGCACGCCACCAACAACGCCGGCATCGACGTCGTGGGTCTGGTAGGCAACGGCTCCAAGTCCAACGTGGAAGAGCTGGAAGCCGGCAATGCGGAGCTGGCCTTCTGCCAGTCCGACGTTATGGCTTATGCCTATAACGGCACCAACATCTTCGACAAGAAGGTCGATTGCTTCTCCACCGTGGCCGCCCTCTACGCCGAGCAGGTGCAGATCGTCACTGTGGATCCCAGCATCAAGACCGTGGCCGACCTGGCCGGTAAGAATGTCTCCGTGGGTGCTGCCGGTTCCGGTGTGTACTTCAACGCTGTGGACATCCTGAGCGCCTATGGCATCGGTGATCTGGACGCTGACGGTAAGTTCACCAAGATTAACGCCACCTATCAGTCCTTCGGTGACAGCGCCGATGCTCTGAAGGATGGCAAGATCGATGCCGCCTTTATCGTGGCGGGTGCTCCCACCACCGCTATCGTGGACCTCTCTACCACCAAGCCTGTTTCCCTGGTTTCTCTGGATGACGAGCACATCGACGCTCTGCTCAAGTCCTCCCCCTATTATTCCAAGTGCACCATCAAGGCTGACGTGTACGGTCTGGATTCCGACACCACCACCGTGGCCGTGGGCGCTGTAATCCTGGCCCGTGACGATGTCCCCGCCGCCGCCATCAAGGCCCTGTGCGCCGACATCTTCGACAATGCTTCCAGTCTGGTCAGCAGCCATGCCAAGTATGGTGAGCTGAATCTGGAATATGCCTCCTCCATCACCTCCGTACCCTATCACGCCGGTGCTGTGGAATACTTCGCTGAGCACAACATCACTGTAGCCGGCAAGTAATTCTGTTCGGATTCTTAACGGTGAAATCAAGTGAGTCGACTACGGCGGAGCCATTCCGCCGTAGTCCTCGCTGTCTATATCAATGATTACCCTAAAAGGAGGACGCGCCCCTTGAGCATCTTTAAGAAAAAAGGCCAGACAGCCCCTGCGGTGGATACCGCTCCTGCCGCTGACAGCAGCAGTGATCTGGATACCGATCTGGATGAGGTCATGCGCAAGTATGACCGCGAGTCCGCCACCCGCATATGGGAAGGCGTGCCTAAGATCATCATTACGGTCATCATGACGGTGTTCTCGCTGTACTGCCTGTACATGACTCTGTTTTCCACTGCCCTGCCCGAGGTGCGGCTGACCCTGTTTGTAGGCTGCATCATCATTCTGGGTTTCCTGATCTATCCGGCCAAAAAGGGCCATGTGAAGGTCAATTCTCTGCCCTGGTACGACATCGTGCTGATGTTGGTGGGCGCAGGCTGCTTCTTCTACTTCGCGTTCAACGCACTGCCCCTCATCCAGTTGGCCACCCGCATCGAGACCATCCATGTGGTCATCGGCGTCGTGGGCATTCTGGTGCTGGTGGAGCTGTGCCGCCGCTGCGTGGGCATTCCCATTCTGTGCGTGGTGGGCGCTCTGCTGATCTATACCTTCTATAATCAGCTCAGCTATAACCCCAGCTTTTACAACGCCCTGAAGAACGTAGTATACAAGCTGTTCTACACCACCTCCGGTGTCATCGGCACACCCATCAATGTCTGCTTCACCTATATTGTGCTGTTTATCATCTTCGGCGCATTTCTGGAGCGTACCGGCATTGCCAGTTTCTTCATTGATTTCGCCAACCGCGTAGCCGGCTGGTCCAGCGGTGGCCCCGCCAAGGTGGCCGTCATTTCCTCCGCTCTGTGCGGCATGGTGTCCGGCTCCTCTGTTGGCAACACCGTGACCACCGGTTCCGTCACCATCCCCATGATGAAGAAAACCGGTTATAAGCCCGAGTTTGCAGGCGCTGTGGAGGCGGCTGCCTCCACAGGCGGCCAGATCATGCCTCCCATCATGGGTGCTGCCGCTTTCCTCATGGCGGAGTATATGGATCTGCCCTATGCCGAGGTGGCTGTAAAGGCCATTCTCCCCGCCGTTCTGTACTTCTCCGGCATCTTTATCGCCGTCCATCTGGAGGCCAAGAAGCTGGGTCTGAAGGGTATTTCCCGCGCGGAGCTGCCCAAGTGGGGCTATCTGGCCAGGAACTTTTATCTGATCCTGCCGCTGGTACTTCTTGTCTGGCTGGTTTCCTCCGGCGCGAAGACCATGGCGACCTCCGCTGCCTACTCCATTCTGGCTGCATTCGTCATCGGCTTCATCCATTCTCTGGCCGCCAACATCCGGGAGACGAAGGAAGGCTTCGGGAAGGCTCTGTGGATCACTCTCAAGAGCTCCCTCCTCTCCGCCGTTGATGCTCTGGCATCCGGCGCCAAGGGCGCCATCACCGTGGCTGTGGCCTGTGCCATGGCCGGTATGATCGCCGGCTGCATCACCGTAACGGGCCTGGCCTCTATCCTCATCAACGCCATTGTGTCCCTGGCCGGCAATGCCACCATCATCGGTCTGGTTCTTACGATGATCTGCTGCATCGTGCTTGGCATGGGTGTGCCCACCACGGCCAACTACTGCATCATGGCCTCCACCTGTGCCCCCATCCTGGTGCAGCTGGGTTTCCCTGTTGTTGCCGCTCACTTCTTTGTGTTCTACTTCGGCATCGTGGCGGACATCACGCCCCCCGTGGCCCTGGCCGCCTATGCCGGCTCGGCCATCGCCAAGTCCAACCCAATGAAGACAGGTATCAACGCAACAAAGTTGGCTATCGCAGCCTTTATCGTGCCGTACATATTTGCCTATAACCCCAGCATGCTCTTCTTTGGCAATGTGGAGTGGTACGATGTACTGCTCATCTCCGTTACCGCCTTGCTGGGCCTGTTCGGCATTGCCGCAGCTCTCAACGGCCATCTCTTCTGCACGATCCCCGTGGTGCTGCGCATCGCGCTTGTAGCAGGTGGTCTGGGTATGATGATCCCCGGACTCGCTTCCGACCTGATCGGTCTGGCGGTGGTCGGTGCCGTGGTGGTGTTCCAGTTCATCGCCGTAAAAAAGAAAACCGCCTCTGCCGCGTAGTACTCTCCCTTTTTAAATCAGCCGCCGGTTCCCTGTTGGGAACCGGCGGCTCGTTGTTTTGAAAGAGTCCATCCGAAATGATGGGTGCGTTTTTGGGATCTCTGACAGATTTCCAAAACTACATTCGCTGCGGATTTCGCCGCAAGCAAAAGTGTAAAAAAAAACTTGCAACCTGCGCGCAATAGATTTATAATACCGGCATATGCACAAACTATTCGGAAAATCCAAACAAGAAGGTGACTACTATGGAACTTCAAATTCAGGACCTCGTTTCATCCATCAAAAAGGACGGCATCGACAGTGCAAACCAGGAAGCCGCCGCTATTTTGGAGCAGGCTGAAAAGCAGGCAGATGCCATCATCGCCGAGGCCAAGGCCGAAGCGGACAAGCTGCTTCAGGATGCAAGATCCGAAACCGAAATGTTCAAAGACAGTGCCCGCCTCAGCGCCGAGCAGGCCAAGCGTGATGCTGTGCTGGCATTCCGCCAGGAAGTCCAGCGCGAATTTGAGAAGCTTCTGGCTGCTGACGTGAGCAAGGCTCTGGATCAGCAGGCTCTGGCCGCTCTCATCCGCGCAGCGCTGCAGGGCGAGGACGTGTCCGCCTACACTGTGGAGGTCGCACAGGTGACGGATGGCATCCGGCAAGAGCTGGCTCAGGAGCTGAAAAACGGACTGGAGATCCGCCCCTCCAAGAAGGTCGGGGCCGGTTTCCGGCTGGCTGCCAAGGATGGCTCCGGCTATTTCGACTGCTCTGACGAAGAGATCGCCGAAATGCTCATGCCTTTCTTCCGGGATACACACCTGTAAGGGGGTGCCTCATGGCTTCCTATTACTATCTGATCTCCAGCCTGCCCATGCTTCGGGCCCAGGGTGAACCGCCCATGGATTATCCCGCCTTTCTTTCCCAGTGCCGCTCGGCAGTGAACGGGGGCGTGTATAAGACGCTGGAGGAGCTGTCTGTGGGCTCGGACAAGGGCCCACTGCTGTCCGATTGGGCAAGCTTTTACGGGATGCTTTCCCAGGAGCTGTGCTACCAGCGCAGCGTGAAGCTGGGGCGGCCTTACCCGGTTCCTTCCGACCGTGACGCCGGCATTGTGCAGGCCGTCACAGCGGCAGTAAACGCAGAGAACCCTCTGGAGGGTGAGCAGATACTGCTGAACCTGGAATTCCGCCGTCTGGACGACATGATCGGCCTGCATAATTTCGATGAGCACGCTCTCTATGGCTATGCCATGAAGCTGCAGCTGCTGGAGCGGCAGAGACTTTTCCAGCATGACCGGGGTAAGCAGGCCTTTGACGGGCTGATGGACAGTATCCGACAGCAGATTTCCAGTCTATAACAAAACAGGAGAGTCAATATGGACAAAGTAACAGGATATGTGACCGGAGTAAACGGAAACCTGGTTTCCGCCAGCTTCTCCGGTTCCGTACGAAAAAATGAAGTAGCCTATGTCCTGATGGGGGATGAGCGTCTCAAGGGCGAGGTCATCCGTGTCAACGGCGACACGGCCAGTATGCAGATCTACGAAATGACCAACGGCATCCGTGTGGGCGACAAGGTAGAGCTTTCCGGCCAGCTCATGAGCGTGGAGCTGGGGCCCGGCCTGCTGACCCAGGTGTTCGACGGTCTGCAGAATCCCCTGCCCGAATTGGCAGAAAAATGCGGCTTCTTCCTGGAGCGCGGCGTGTATCTGAATCCCATTCCCAACAGGGATTGGGAATTCACTCCCCGGGTATCCCCCGGAGATGTCGTCACCGCCGGCGATGCTGTGGGCAGTGTACCCGAGGGTCTGTTCACCCACCTCATCATGGTCCCCTTCGACCTGACAGATGAGTGGCGTGTAAAATCCGTCCGGGAAAAGGGTGTTTATAACGTCCGGGATACCGTAGCCGTGCTGGAGAACAAAAACGGCGAGGAGCGGGAGCTGACCATGGTCTTCTCCTGGCCCGTAAAGCAGCCCATCCGCTGCTATGAGGAGCGTCTGCGTCCCGATGAAACGCTGGTGACCAAGATTCGCTCCATCGATACCTTCCTGCCGGTGGCCAAGGGCGGCACCTTCTGCGTTCCCGGCCCCTTCGGTGCCGGCAAGACCGTGCTTCAGCACATGGAGGCCAAAAACGCCGACGTGGACATCGTCATCGTGGCCGCCTGCGGCGAGCGTGCCGGTGAGGTCGTGGAGGTCCTTACGGAGTTCCCCGAGCTGGTAGACCCCCGCACGGGTCGCTCCCTTATGGAGCGCACCATCATCATCTGCAACACCTCCTCCATGCCCGTGGCCGCCCGTGAAGCATCGGTGTATACTGCCGTCACCATGGCGGAGTATTACCGCCAGATGGGTCTGGACGTGCTGCTGCTGGCGGATTCCACCAGCCGCTGGGCCCAGGCCATGCGCGAGATGAGCGGCCGTCTGGAGGAGATCCCCGGCGAGGAAGCCTTCCCTGCCTATCTGGAGTCCGTCATCGCCTCCTTCTATGAGCGCGCCGGCAAGGTTCGCCTCAAGAGCGGTGAGATCGCCTCCGTCACCATCGGCGGTACCGTCTCCCCCGCCGGCGGCAACTTTGAAGAGCCTGTGACCCAGGCCACGCTAAAGGTAGTGGGCGCATTCCACGGCCTGTCCCGTGAGCGCTCCGATGCCCGTAAGTATCCCGCCATCCATCCCATCGACTCCTGGTCCAAGTATCAGGGTGTGGTGGATATGGAGCGCGTGGAGCAGGCCCGGGCCATCCTCAAGCGCAGCAACGAGATCAACCAGATGATGAAGGTCATCGGTGAGGAGGGCACCTCCGCTGAGGACTATATCCTCTATCAGAAGGGTGAACTGCTGGATGCGGTGTATCTACAGCAGAACTCTTTCGACCCCATTGACGCCGCCTGCGATCCTGACCGTCAGCTCCATGAGTTCAACGTTCTCTATGACGTGCTGACCCAGTCCTTCGCGCTGAGCGACAAAAAAGAGATCCGCGCCTTCTTCAATCAGGTCCGGCAGGAGTTCCTGGACTGGCACAACACCGTCTTCCGCTCCCCGGAGTTCGAGGCCCAGGAAAAGCGGCTGAAGGACTTTTATCTGAGCAAGGCCGATTGTTGAGGGAGGAGTCAATATGCAGAAAGTTTACACGAAAATTGAATCGATCGTGGGCAACGTGATCACCGTCCGCGCCTCGGATGTCCGTCTGGGCGATCTGGCTCTGGTGGGCAAAAGCTATGCCAACGTCATCAAGCTGGACAAGGATCTGGTCACGCTCCAGGTTTTCAGCGGCACCCAGGGCGTCAGCACAACGGATCCGGTGCGTTTTCTGGGCCGCCCCATGATGGTGTCCTTCTCGGAGCACCTGCTGGGTCGCATCTTCGACGGTGCCGGTGTGCCCCGTGACAACGGACCCGCCCTGACGGAGAATATGATCCCCATCGGCGGCCCGTCCGTGAATCCCTCCCGGCGTACCGTGCCCAACAAAATGATCCGCACGGGCATCCCCATGATCGATGTATTCAACACTCTGGTGGAGAGCCAGAAGCTCCCTATCTTCTCTGTGTCCGGTGAGCCGTACAACCAGCTGCTCTCCCGCATCGCCATGCAGGCGCAGGTGGACGTTATCGTTCTGGGCGGCATGGGCCTGAAGTTCGACGACTACCTGTTCTTCCGCGACACGCTGGAAAAGAGCGGTGCCATGGGCCGCACAGTCATGTTCATCCACACCGCCTCCGACCCCACCGTGGAGTGCACGCTGGTGCCGGATCTGTCTTTGGCTGTGGCGGAGCAGTTCGCTCTGGCCGGTAAGCGGGTGCTGGTGCTCCTGACGGACATGACCAACTACGCCGATGCCCAGAAGGAAATGGCCATCACCATGGAACAGGTCCCCTCCAACCGTGGCTACCCCGGCGATCTGTACAGCTGTCTGGCCGCCCGCTATGAGAAGGCTGTCGACTTTGAGGATGCCGGCTCCATCACTATCCTGGGCGTGACCACCATGCCCGGCGACGATGTGACCCACCCCGTCCCCGATAACACCGGTTATATCACCGAGGGCCAGTACTATCTGAAAAACGGCCACATCGAGCCCTTCGGCTCCCTGTCCCGTCTGAAGCAGAACGTCAACGGTAAGACCCGCAGCGACCACCGGGCCCTGATGGACGGCATGATCCGGCTGTACAGCGCCTATAAGGAAAGTTTGGAGAAAAAATCCATGGGCTTTGCTATGTCCGAATGGGACGAGAAGCTGCTGAAATACGGCCAGCTGTTTGAGTCCAAACTCATGGATCTGAGTGTAAATATTTCTCTGGAGGAGGCGCTGGATCTGGGCTGGGAGATCCTGGCCCAGTGCTTCGAGCCCAATGAAACGGGTCTGAAAACCAGCCTCATTCAGGAGAGATGGCCCAAGCGCGCCGAAGTGGAATGAGGGGGCGCCTATGGCTGTTAAACTCACAAAAAACGAGCTGAAGGTGCAGAAGGACCGTCTGAAGCAGTTCCAGCGCTATCTGCCCACGCTGCAGCTGAAAAAGCAGCAGCTCCAGTCCGTGGTGATGCATGTCGCCGCCCAACTGGAGCAGGTGGAGCGGGATCGCCAGGCTGCCGTGAACGGTCTGGACGACTGGGTGGCCGTCTTTGCGGAAAACGGCAGCTTTCCGCCGGATAAGCGCCTGGAGGCTCTCATCCGTCCCAACCGCGTGGTCTGCGGCGAGGAAAACATCGCCGGCGTCACCGTGCCGGTGTTTCGGGAGCTGAGCTTTGAGGAGATCCACTACGATGTGGCGGACTATCCCCTCTGGGTAGATACCGCCGCCGTGCGTCTGCGGGAGATCGCCCGCCTGGATGCTCTGGCCAAGACCCTCCGCCGCCAGGTGGAGCTGCTGGAGCAGGAGCTGCGTTCCACGGCCCAGCGGGTGAATCTGTTTGAAAAGGTAAAGATCCCCGAGGCCAAGGAGAACATCCGCGTCATCGGCATTTACCTGGGCGATCAGCAGACCTCCGCCGTGGTGCGCGGCAAGATTGCCAAGAAGAAGCTGCAGGAGGTGGGCCGATGATTGAAAAAATGAAGGTCGTCCATGTGGTGACGACTGCTTCGGAAAAAACAGTCCTGCTGGATCGGCTGCAAAAGCTGGGCGTAGTCCATTTTTCCGAGAAGGCCTCCGCCGACCAGCAATACCTCCAGCGCTTCAATGATCTGTCCCGGATGGTTACCATCCTGCAAGAGTATGCCCAGGATGCGCCGGAGAGCTCGGTAATGTCCGACAGCGATTTTGAGAAGTTCTTCGCAGAGCTCGAAGACTGTCTGGACCGCAAAAAATCCCTGCAGGATCAGCAGTCCGCCGCCCACGCCGCCGCCGAAAAGCTGGCGGAATGGGGCTCCTTCTCCCCTGCGGATGTGCGGGAGCTTGCCGGCAAGGGCTGGGACATCCACATTTACCGCACCGATAAAAAGACCATGGCGGCGCTGGCTGCCGATGCCGATGTGCAGGTCATCCGCCTTGCCCCGGTGGGCAAGATGCCGACCTTTGCCACCCTAGCTCCCCTCCCCGCTTCCTATTCTGCCACGGAGTTCATCCTTCCGGAAAAGGGGCTTGAGGAGCTGGAGCAGGAGCAGGCACAGTGTGCCCAGGCCCTTGCGGACTGCGAAACGTTCCTGCACCAGGCGGCAGCGCATCTGCCCAGCATCCGGGATCAGCTGCTAAAAACCCAGAACGACGCGGAGTATTCGGCCGTCAGCAATACCTCCCAGAGCCAGGACGGCCTGGTCTGGCTGCGGGGCTATATCCCCGTTTCGGAGATAGACGGCTTCAGGGCCGCCGCCTCCGAATCCCACTGGGCCTGGGCGATGGAGGATCCCGATGCCGAAGACGATCAGGTCCCCACCAAGGTCAAGTACAACAAGATCACTAAGCTGATGATCCCCGTGTTTGACATCCTGGGCACCGTTCCCGGCTACCGGGAATACGACATTTCCTTCTGGTTCCTTGGCTTTTTCACCCTGTTTTTCGCCATGATCATCGGCGATGCCGGCTACGGATGTCTGTTCCTGCTGGCGGCGCTGGTGATGACGCTGAAGGGTAAAGGCTCCTCCACTGCCGTACAGCTTCTGTGGGTGCTCTCTGCCGCCACCATCATATGGGGCGCGTTGACGGGAACCTGGTTCGGCTTGGAGCAGGCCATGGATGTACCGCTGCTGAAAAAGCTGGTGATCCCCACCTTCGCCAACTACCCGGCGTATTTTGATGTTTCCACCACCACTCAGCAGAACACTATTATGAAATTCTGCTTCATTCTCGGCACAGTGCAGCTCTCGCTGGCGTGTGTCATGAATATCCGCCGCAAGCTGAAGGAGCGCGATCTGAGCTGGGTGGCGGAACTGGGTTGGCTGGCTGCCATCTGCGCCCTGTACTTTGTGGTACTGTATCTGGTCATCGGTCAGGAAGTGAATCTTGTTCCCGTGGCCTGTGTGGTCATCGCCGGTTTCCTGCTGGTGGTGTGCTTCGGCGGCATGGCGCCGGACAAGAGCTTTGCCCAGGGTCTCAAGGCGGGCCTCGGCAACGCCTTCACCGTGTTCCTGAACACCATCAGTGCCTTCGGCAACATTATGAGCTATATCCGCCTCTTTGCCGTGGGTATGGCATCCCTGGCCATCGCCCAGAGCTTCAACAACATGGCCTTTGGCTTCAAGGGCCCTCTGGTGGTAGCCGCAGTGCTGATCCTTCTGATCGGCCATGGGCTGAACATAGTGATGGGCCTGCTTTCCGTGGTGGTCCACGGCGTCCGCCTGAACCTGCTGGAGTTTTCCGGTCAGCTGGGTATGGAATGGGCCGGTATCGCGTACGATCCCTTTAAAAAGGGCGACAAAATAAAAAAATAAACGGATAGGAGAATAATTATGAATATCGCATTTATTGGTATGGCGTGTGCGCTGGGTCTGTCCGCCATGGGCTCTGCATTTGGTTCCGGTTTCGCCGCTCAGGCTTCCGTAGGTGCATGGAAAAAGTGCTATGCCAACGGCAAGCCCGCCCCCTTCATCATGGTCGCCTTTTCCGGTGCGCCCCTGACCCAGACCATCTACGGCTTCCTGCTGATGAACTTCATCCGCAGCGCTGTGGAGGGCGGCTGTGACTCCCTGCTGGCTATGTTCACGGGCATTTTCGCCGGTCTGGCCATCGGCCTGTCCGCCTTCTTCCAGGGCAAGGTCGCTGCGGCTTCCGCAGACGCTCTGGGCGAAACGGGCAAAGGTACGGCTAACTACTTCATCGTCATCGGTATTATTGAAACGGTGGCTCTGTTCACCCTGGTATTCAGCCTGCTGCTGCTGCAGTAAGTCTGTATACCCGGTAAATTCAATACCAGGCAGCACCTCGCACATCCGGCGGATTTGATCCTATCCCGGCAAGCGAGGTGCTTGCTTTTCACGTTCCTCGAATATTTATACATTTCCCTATTGACAAATACAAAGAAAGTGCTATAATAAGTACTAAGCTGAATATAGCACTGCTTCCCTTGGCACCGGCTGAGGGGTTAAAGGCATCCGTGACCGAATCGTAGGTATTCCGGCATCCGCTGGATAAGACTCGGTCAGGGATGCCTTTTCATTTTTAGAAACAAAGGAGACGAATACCATGAACATCAAACCTTTTGCCGTGGAAGAATGGATGAATGAATATGAAGTGGGCGCGCGTTATAACATCGCCGAGACCTGCGTGGATTCCGTCTCTCTGGACGAGCTGTTTGCGCTCACCGGGGAGAACAAGGAGAAATTCCTGACGGATTTCAGCGCCCAGCGGCTGACCTACGGCGATATCACGGGCAGCGACGCCCTCCGCCAGGGCATCTGCCAGCTCTATAAGACCGTGCAGGCTCACCAGGTGATCCCCACCCACGGGGCTGCAGGTGCCAACCACCATGTCTTCTGCTCCCTCATCTCCGCCGGGGACCGGGTGGTCAGCATCATGCCCACCTATCAGCAGCTCTACTCCATCCCCGAGGCCATCGGCGCGGAGGTGGCCCTCATGCACCTGAAGCAGGAAAACAACTATCTGCCCGACCTGGCGGAGCTGAAGGCGCTGGTCACGCCGGATACCAAGATGATCTGCATCAATAACCCCAACAACCCTACCGGCGCGCTCATGACCGGGGCGCAGCTGCAGCAGATCGTGGACATCGCACGCAGCGTGGATGCCTACATCCTCTGCGATGAGGTATACCGCCACCTGACCCAGACGGATGAGTGGAGCCCCTCCATCGTGGATCTGTACGAAAAGGGCATCTCCGTCAGCAGCATGTCCAAGGTGTTCTCCCTGGCGGGCCTGCGTCTGGGCTGGATCGCCACCCACGACGAAGCCGCGCTGAAGTCCTTCCTTTCCCACCGGGACTATAACCTCATCAGCTGCGGCATGTTCGACGACGCCGTAGCCGCTCTGGCCCTGGGCCACAGCGACGTGATGCTGAAGCGGAATCATGCCATTGTGCGGGAGAATCTGGCCATTTTGGATGCCTGGGTGGCCGACCACAAGCACTTCTACTATACCAAGCCTAAGGCCGGCACCACCGCCCTGGTCTACTATGATTACGACATCCCGTCCTACGACTTCTGCAAGCAGATGTACCGGAAAACCGGGGCCTTTGTCACCCCCGGCGACTGCTTCGAGCAGCCCCACAGCATGCGCATCGGCTATGCCTGCGACAAGCAGACCCTGCAGGACGGTCTGGCGGCGCTGGCTGCCTTTGCAGACACACTTTGAATCAACAGGAGGAGCACATCATGACAGAACTGACCGTATTAAACGCCGCAGCTATTGAAGAGCTGCTGACCATTCCCATGGCCGTGGACGCGGTGGAGCAGGCATACCTGGAAAAGTATAAGGGAGATGCCGCGCTGTGGCCCATGGTCTTCCACGAGTTCGACCCCGGCCACGCGGATCTGGATATCAAATCCGGCAATCTGGACGGGCTGGGCTTCTACGGGCTGAAGGTTGTCTCCTGGTTCGGCACCAACCCGGGAAAATCGCTCCCGGCTCTGTATGGCACTTCCCTGCTCTTTGACCTGGCCACCGGCGCGCCCAAGGCGCTGCTGAACGCAGGACCCATCACCGATTTCCGCACCGGCGCGGCAGGCGCCATCGGCGCCAAATATCTGGCCCGTCCCGATGCCAAGACTCTGCTGATGGCCGGAAGCGGCGCTCTGGCCCCCTATCTCATCGCCGCCGCGCTCTACCTGATGCCGCAGCTGGAAACGGTCTACGTGGTCAACCCCCACCACCCGCAGCAGTCTGCGGCCGCCTGTGAGTCCATTCTCCCCCAGGTGGAAAAGCTGTTTGCCTCCTGCGGTGGATGTCGCGCCGCCATCAAGGCCTCCCCCGACCTGGAGGCTGCCGTGAAGCAGAGCCAGATCATTTTCACCGCCACCCCGGCCCACCAGCCGTTTCTGAAGGCGGAATGGGTGCAGCCCGGCACCCATATCAGCTGCGTCGGCGCGGACATGTCCGGCAAACAGGAGATCGACAGCACCCTCTTCTCCGGTGCTAAGGTGTTCGGCGACGATACCGCTCAGTGCCTGTCTGTGGGCGAGTGCGAGATCCCCTATAAGACCCATGCTTTCTCCGGTGAGCTCTGCGAGATCGGCAGTGTCCTCTCCGGGGCAGCACCCGGCCGCACAGATCCTGATGACATCACTATCTTTGATTCCACCGGCATTGCCCTGCAGGATATTGCCACCGCGGCCATGCTGCTGCAGGCAGCGCAGAAATCCGGTTACGGGCAGAAGATCCAATTGTGAGCCGTTAAAAAACAGCACCGAACCCAAAACAGGTTCGGTGCTGTTTTTTCTGATTTACACCGGGTCATTTGCTTTCCGCAGCCGGGCAGGCCCATCACCAGATGCCCATCACATGCTGCATCAGCAGGCTGACCGCCGTGATACCCGCCCAGCAGCAGGCCCCCAGCAGCAATGGCTTGCCGCCGCTCTTCACCAGCTTCACGATGTTGCTGTTCAGTCCGATAGCCGCCATGGCCATGATAATGAGGAACTTACTCAGCTCCTTCAGCGGGCTGAACAGAGTCGCCGGAACGCCCAGGGAGGTACAGATGGTTGTGACCACCGAGGCGCAGATGAACCACAGAATGAACATGGGAAAGGCGTTTTTCAGCTTGAATCCCCCCTGGGCCTTCCCTGCCTTTCTCGCCTGCAGCAGGGACAGCACTAGAGTAATGGGAATGATAGCCAGGGTGCGGGTCAGCTTGACGGTCACAGCCTTATCCAGGGTCTGGCTGCCCAGATTCCACATGCTGTCCCAGGTGGAGGCCGCCGCCGTAACGGAGGATGTATCGTTCACAGCTGTGCCGGCAAAGATGCCGAATGCCTCGCCGGAGGAAGTGTCAAAGCCGATGGCCTGTCCCAGCAAGGGAAACAGCAGCGCCGCCAGCACATTGAAAAAGAAAATGACGGAAATCGACTGGGCCACCTCATCGTCATCCGCATGAATGACCGGCGCAGTGGCGGCGATGGCGCTGCCGCCGCAGATAGACGAGCCCACGCCGATCAGCGTGCTGATATTGCCGTCAATATGCAGCAGCTTGTGCAGCACGAAGGCCACCACAAGCGATGCGGCAATGGTGCAGACAATGATGGGCAGAGACTGCTTGCCCGTCTGCAGCACTACATTCAGGTTCAGCCCAAAGCCCAGCAGCACCACTGCGGCCTGCAGCACCTTTTTGGAGGTAAAGCCCACGCCGGGTTTGAACATCTCCCCCGGTGACCAGAGCAGGGCGATGACCATGCCCAGGAGGATGGCGATCAAAGGCCCGCCTATTACCGGCACCAGCCTTCCTAGCAGCCATGAGGGGATCGCAATGGCAAGACATACGGCGATTCCCGGCAGTTTCTTCTGGATAGATTGCATTTTTTACTCTTGCTCCTTTTGTATAGTCTCCGTCATGCGGACCAGTCCGGTTTCGATAATGCTCCGGGGCATGGCCAGATTCAGCCGGACATATCCTTCTGCGTTGCCCACGAACAGGCCGTTTCCACCCTCCAGCAGCACGCCCGCCTTGTTGGCAAAGAAATCCGGCAGGTCCGTGCCCGCCGGCAGGCACCTGCTCAGATCTACCCAGGCCAGGTAGGTGGCCTCCGGGATATACATGACGGCATCCTTCAGGTTTTTGGCAAGGAAATCCTTCACAAAGGCGAAATTCTCATCCAGATATTTCTTCAGAGCCTCATGCCACGCTCCGCCCTTTTCATAAGCGGCCTTCGCCGCCGTCAGGGACATGGGATTCACCATGCCGAACAGCTTGTCCCGCTCCTTAAACCGCTCACGCAGCCCCCTGTCCCGGATAATAATGTTGGAGAACGCCAGGCCCGCCAGGTTGAAGGTCTTGCTGGGGGCCATGCAGGTGATGAGCTTGGGATAATCGGTCATGACCTTGGCCATGGGGATATGGCGGCGGCCGCAGCGGATCAGATCGCAGTGGATCTCGTCGGACACCACCCACAGGTTGTATTTTTCCATGATGGCCGCTGCCTGCCGCAGCTCCTCCTCCGTCCACATCCGCCCGGTGGGGTTCTGGGGATTGCACCAGAAGAGCAGCTTGCAGGCTGGATCGGCGCATTTGCGTTCAAAGTCCTCAAAATCCACGGCAAAGGTTCCGTCGCTCTTTTTATGCAGCGGGGAAGTCAGCACGCCCACGCCTGCATACTCCGCCGCGTGGACAAAATAGCCGTAGGCCGGTGTATTCACAAGCACCTTTTCGTCCTTGGTGCACAGCGTCTCCGTCAGCTGGTACAGAGCAGGGATGATGCCCGGCGTCACGCACAGCTGCTCCCGGGGAAAGCTCCAGTCATAGTGATCCCGGCACCATTTGGAAAAGGCGGTGTAGTATTCGTCGTCATACAGGCCGGTATAGCCGAAGATGCGGCGGTCAATGCGGCTGCGCAGCGCGTCCAGGATCTCCGGCGCCACGCCGAACTCCATGTCGGCCACCCACATGCGGACGAACTCCTCGTCCTTATAGGGAAACACCTTTTCGGGGCCCGCATGGAAGATATACCCCCGGAAGCCATCTGTATTCAGCGCATTGGTATGGCGGCGGTCAATGATCTCGTCAAAATTATACATCATGATCTTCTCCTTTCTCTGTTACTATTCTTCCGCGTTCAGTTCGATCCATATGGTCAATTGTCCGTCACTTCCCTTTCCGCATCATGGAGCTTCCGCGTATAGTCTAAAAGCTCCGTCTCAAAGGTGCGGCAGAACTCCAGATCCTGCGTGCCGCTTCGCAGACTGCGCAGCAGATAAACGCGCCACGGCTCCGGCTGCTCCTCCAGCGTATAGATCTGCAGCGGCATCCGGCGGGCCAGCTCGCGGGCGGACGCAATAGGGAGCAGAGCCCAATAATCCCCGTGCTGCAGAAAGGAGTGCACTCCGGTGGCCGTATTGATATTCACATGGCATTTATTCTCGCTGCCGAACCATTTCTTCCGCCACAGGATTATACCGTTGAAATCGCCGCCGATGAAACGAATCTCACGCTCCGGCTCCAGTTGGCTGGGGCAGATGGGATGGGGCGGCTTCGGCAACTCTGCCCGGCGAACGATGCACAGGGGCTGCCGGTCGATGCACCGAACGGCTACGCCGCCCCGCTGGGACTCGTAGGAGGCAAAGCCAAAGTCTACCAAGTCCTTGGAGACCAGATCATAAGCGTCCTTGGAGTCGCAGATCTTCACCTGAATTTTTTTATTCGGATGCCGCTCGGTGTATTGGCGCAGGAATCCGTCCAGCAGGCGATCGTAGGTGCTACTATTGGTTGCGATGCGAATCACGGACAGAGTCCTGTCCTTTACCGCCTCGGTTTCCTCAAACAGAAGCTTCCATCGCTCCGCTACGGAGATAAATTCCTCTCCCTGCCGCGTCAGGTCCACGCTGCGCTGGCCCTTGGACCGAAGCACCAGCTGGCAGCCCATCTCTTCCTCCAGAGCCTTCAGGCGGCTGCTGACTGCCGACTGAGACAGGTACAGGTTCTCCGCCGTTTTTGAGATATTGCGACAGCGCACCAGCTCCAGAAAGATCATGATGTCCTTTTGATCCACCAGCAGCACCTCCTTGAGATAATTTCATTATACAGGAAAATAACATACTCCGCAATGGGAAAAAAACGCGCAAGGAACATCCGCTTTGCGCAGATGTTCCTTGCAAATATGGCAAGGAGAGAGGATGGGGATTCGTTATACCTCAGCGGACTCTGCCTGATCGGCAGACTCAAACTTGCGGCCGATGCCGGTGAGAATACTTACCAGGAAGATAATCAGCAGACCCCAGCAGTGGAAGGTATAAGGGATGATATTAAGGAAAGAGAAATTGGGGTCAACGCCATCGATGGCCAGGGCTACACCCAGGGACACCAGGGTAGGGTTGCCGTGGGGCATCAAACCCGTGGCGCCGCAGGCCACGCCGTCGAGAATATTGGCACCGCGGCAGCGGTCAATGTGGAAGGCCTTGGTGATGCGGCGGACCAGAGAGCCAAAGAACACAATGGCAATGCCGCTGCCGCCGGTGACGACGGAGCCGATGGCAGCCACCAGATAGCAGATTAGCTCACCGGAGCGGGGAGACTTGCAGTGCTTCATGAGGCTGACGGTCAGATCATCAAAGGCACCGCTGCTGTTGAGAATCTCCAGCAGTTGGAACAGCAAGATCACGTAGAGCACCAGTACCATCATGCCGGACATACCGCCGATGATGGGGCCGTCGTTGGCGAACATTTTGGCCGGGGCGATACAGCCCAGAGCCAGATCCAGAACGATGCCGCTCAGATTGCACAGGATCAATGTGCCCATCAGGTCCCAGCCCTTGCGCATGAGGAAAACCATGAGGACAGGGATCGCCAGCAGGACCAGGGACTTGGCAGTGCTGCCGTCCAGCTCCAGGTCAGCGGGAATGTTGGCATCCTGGGTTAGGCCGATCACCGCAAAAAGCACGGCAGCCACGGCACCGGAAATGGCTGCATAGGGGAAGCGGGTGCGTACGACCTTGGAGATGTCCGCCTCCTGAGTCAGTGCGGAGGAGATGGTGGTGTCAGAGATGGGGGCCAGGTTGTCACCGAAGATGGCACCGGAGATGATGGCGCCGCACATCAGCCCCATGTTGATGCCCAGGCTATGGGCCAGGGGCAGCAGCACCGGGGCTACAGCCGTCACAGAGCCGGTAGAGGTGCCACAGGAAGTGGAGATCAATACACAGGCCAAGAAGCCTACCAGGGGGATCCAGCCGGCGTTCAGGCCCAGACGGGTGATGCCCCAGATCAGCGCGTCGATAAGGCCGCTCTGGCGCAGGAGCTGGGCCAGGATGCCCGCCATCAGATAGGCCATGATGACAGTGCCGAGGATGGGGTTCTGCAGCCCTTTCATTGTGATCTTACCATAATTTTTCTTATCCTTGGCCAGCAGAAAACCCAGGGCCAGGGCAAAAAATGTGATGCCGGTGAGACGGGCCAGTCCGCCGCCGCCAACGATGGTGCTGGCAAGCATACCTGCCAGCATAAACAGAACCGGCAGCCAGACGCCGAACTTTCCGCCGTAGAATCCAGATTTCTTTTCCATAAGGGGAGCCTCCATTTCTTTTGATTTTCTCTCTTTTTTCGCAGGAGCCTTTGATCCTGACGTTTACTTTTTCTGGAGCTTCCGCAGTGCATCGGTGATCTTCTGCGCGGCCCGCTCCAGATCCTCGGTGGCATTGGCAAAGGAGAAGCGCATGCAGCAGGCATTTTCCTCTCCGTAGGCGCTGCCAGGCATGCCCACCACACCTGCGTTCTCCAGCAGGTATTCGCACATCTGGGTGGAGGTCATACCTCCGATATCGAAGAACACCCATGCGTAGAAGGCACCCTCGGGCTTCAGACAGCGCACACCGGGGATATTATTCAGCGCACCGGTGAACAGATCCCGGCGATAGGCGTAGGTGCTGCGCATCTGCTCGGTCTCATACTCGCAGTTAAACGCCTCCACGGCGCCCTTCTGCAAAAAGCCGCTCATGCAGGACAGGCTGTGCTGATACAGCTTGTAGGCCACGTCATAAATGGACTTGGGAGCTGCCAGATAGCCCATGCGCCAGCCTGTCATGGCCACGCTCTTGGAGAAGCCGTTCATGGTGGCCACCCGATCACGGATGGAGGGATAGGAGCCCATGCTGATACTCTTGGCCCCGTCGTAGACCAGCTTTTCATAGACTTCGTCGCTGAGCATATACACCTGGGGGTGACGCAGCATAAATGCCTCCAGAATATCGGCCTCGTCCCTGTGAAGGATACGGCCGGTGGGGTTATTGGGGTAGTTGATGATGATAAGGCGAGTCTTGTCGGTGCATGCGGCCTCCAGAGCTTCGGCGGTGATGCGGTAATCCTGTCGGTAGTCCAGCTTTACCTTCACAGTCACGCCGCCGGCGGCCTGGACAATGGGCTCGTAGGACACCCAGGAGGGATCCAGCACCAGCACCTCGTCGCCCTCGTTGAGAATGGCCTGTACCGCCAGATAGATTGCGTTCTTGCCGCCGGGCGTCACCATGATGCAGTTGACATCATAGTCCAGATTGTTCTCCTCCCGCAGCTTTTTCTGGATGGCCTGACGCAGCTCCGGCAGACCGGGACCCACCACGTAGTGGGTATAGCCCTCCGTCAGGCTGCGGATGGCGGCCATGGAGATGCGGTCCGGTGTGGCAAAGTCTGGCTCGCCGCCAGCCAGACCGATAACGGTGGGATCGGTTTTCTGCATTTCTTTGGCGCGTGCCATGAGCACCATGGAGGCAGAGGGCTTCATGCTTTCAATACGATGATTCATGGTGATCTTCTCCTTCTTATTTCAGCTTTTTCGCCACGTCCCGCAGCAGATTCTCGGAGGGAGCCTTGCGATCGATGGCGGATACATCTGCGATCAGGCACAGCAGGGATACACCCTCCTCCTGGGCCACCTTGCGGAACATAGGCAGGAACGAGGAGTGACACCCGGTAAGCCCCAGCATCAGATCCACGGGGTTTACGGCCACGTGGTAGTGGTAGGCGTCCATGGCTGGGATCAGGTCATTCTCCAGGTAGTGCAGCAGGCCGTATAGGTCCAGGTCCTTCAGATATCCCGCCCGCTGCAGGGTGGCGGCAGCCAGCTCGGTGGCGCAGTTGCCGGCGCTGCGGGCCATGCCCAGCAGGCCGCAGTCGATCTCGTCCGCTCCGGCGGCCACGGCGGCCAGAGCATTGGCCTGGGACAGGCCCAGATTGCTGTGACCGTGGAAGCCCACAGGAATGGTGACCGCGCCCTTCAGCGCCCTGACATATGCCGTTGCTTGCTCCGGGAACATGGTTCCGGCGGAATCCATGATGGTAATGCTGTCAATGCCGGCATCCTGCAGCATTTCGGCCTCTTTCGCCAGTTCCGCGGGAGAGAGAATGTAGGCTTTCATCAGAGAGTAACGGCAGACAAGTCCCGCTTTCTTTACCGCCTCCACCGCCTTCAGGGAGCCCGCGCCGTCTCCGGCATTAGCCCCGACCCGAAGGAAGTGCAGCTTAGCGTCAGCGGCTCCTTGGATCAACGCTTCATCTGCCAGCTTGGCCTGCAGAAACATACCGATGCGGCCCTTGGGCAGATAGGGCTGTAAGGCGGCGTAGTACTCCTCGTCGCTGGGAGCCTGGGTGGCGCCCAGCTTTGTGTAGGCACCCACCCCCTTGCAGTTGCCGCACTCAATGTCGGCGATGCCCGCCTCCAGCAGGGCACCGATGATGCTCTGGGTAAGATGGATTGGAAAACCATGTCCCACCACATTGCCGCCGTCACGCAGCGTGTTGTCAAATAGTCTGACCATAACAACGCCTCCTCTTTTCAGTCACTGTCCAAAAATTCTAATGGTTTCTTTCCTTTCTTATATCACAGTTTTAAATATAATAAAAGAATCAAATTTCAATATATAATATCTGGTATTATGATATTTTCTGAAAGTCAAGCATCTGTTTGCAAATCGTCCACAAAAAAAGGCTCAAACTGGGCGTTTGAGCCTTTCTTAGGTCGCACCTGCGGAAATCACAGCTCCCGGTACGGAAACCGGCGGCACATCCGTCCCCACCTGGATCGCAAAGGTCACCTCCGGGTGGAGCCCGTGATACCCCTGCAAAATGCTGGGCAACCATGTGCTGAGACGCTGGAAAACGCACCGATGCGCAGCGGCGCGGAAGCGCCCTCCGCCACCTGCGCCGCCCGCTGAGCCAGGCGTGTCAGTGCACCCTCCCCCTCCACCAGCAGCGGCAGCAACTCTTCACCGGCCGGTGTCAGCCGGATACCGCTGTGATTGCGCTGCAGCACCCTGCACCCTAGTTCATTTTCCAGGCTGTTCATGGCCTGAGTCACGGCGGATTGGGTGCAGTTCATCTCCAGCGCCGCCTTGTTAAAGCTGCCCGTGCGGATGGCAGCCAGCAGAATGCGGATCTTATTGTCATCCATAGTATTTCTCCAAGATAAATAAGTAATTCTTATATGCTGACTATACATTCTGTCTTCGCAAAACGCAACCCATGAGGTATATTTCTAAAAAAGTGAGGTGTTTTCGGATGATAACTATAGAGGACATTGACAAGGTGGAGATGCGCGTGGGAACGGTCATATCCGTATCCATCAACAAAAAGGCCTGGAAGCCCGCCTATAAGGCTACACTGGACTTTGGCCCGGAGCTGGGCGAGAAAACCTCCTCAGCGCAGCTAACGGAGCTGTATCAGCCGGAGGACTTACTGGGCAAGTAACTGATCTGCTGCGTTAACCTGGAGCCTATGCACATCGGCAGCGTAAAGAGCGAGGTGCGCATCCTCGGCACGGATTCCCGGCAGGGTGTGGTGCTGTTCCAGCCCATGGAACCGGCAGAAAACGGAGACAGGGTCTTTTGATGCGCACCCGCAACAATCTTTGCGGCCCGGTGCTGATCCTCGTCACAGGCTGCCTGTGGGGCAGCCTCGGCCTGTTCATCCGCCTGATGTCCAACTCCGGCGCGTCTGCCGCCATGATCAGCTTTATACGGATGGCATTCGCCTTTGTCATGATGCTCATTGTCACGGTGGTTCGCTCCGGTTTCTCCGCATTCCGCGTTAGCAAGAAAGTCCTGCTGTTCAGCGGAGCGGCGGGCCTGCATCAGCTGTGTAGAGCAGCATTTTTCCCGCGTGCCGGGAACCGTTCTGGAGCAGATCACCCTCTCTGACGGTCGCATCACCAGGAAAATGGCTCAAAACGCGTCGAAGCTTGCAGGCATCGACGCCGCCATTGAGGCGCTGCCGTAGGGATATGACACGGAGTGTACAGACGGCATGTTCTCCCAGGGCGAGTGGCAGCTTTTGTCCATTGCCCGGGCTGCGGCAGCAGATCCCGCCGTGCTCCTTTTGGACGAGATCACCGCCAATCTGGACGCTGAGACCGAGGCCCGCGTGCTGGAGGCACTGCGCCATGCGTCTCAAGGGCGCACCGTCCTCTCCATTTCCCACCGGATTTATGAAAGCCTTGGCGGCAGGGTCTTTGAGATCAAAGGGCCGGTGGCGGAGAGCGGCACGCACCCTGGACCGTCCGTGGCAAAAACGATTGACAGATCTGTTTTCCTCTGGTATCATTGGGCGCGGGTCGGAGAACGGCTCCTTATCATCTATATCATTTTCAGCGGAGGTGAATGTACATGGATAGCTGCGGAAATAGTAGACGAAGCCGGGTCTGCGGTACGCGGAAATACGAAAACCGGATGTGGCCGTCCATGGACATGGACTGATCACGTTCTGTTTCGTTGTGTTCTCATGCACCGCACCGGAGACGTTTTGCTGTGGCAACTATCTCTGTTGCGGTGCATTTTTGCGCCCATTTCAGCGTTAAGGGAGGACAAGAATCCAATGAACAAGATCAAAAGAATCGATTTCACCCAGGAGATTGCGGCGGTCATCCGGGCTGCCAAAAGTGAAAACAATCTGCGGCCGCTGCTGAAGCGCTATCACCCGCGGGATGTGGCAAAAGCCGCGTCGCAGCTGACCGGCCCGGAGCGGAAGCGGCTGCTTTCTCTACTGGATGCACAGACGCTGACGAAGATTTTCCCTTATCTTGACAATGCGGGTCGCTGCCTGGTAGAGCTGCCGGAAGCGCTGGCGGCAAACGTAGTTGCCGGAATGGACGCCGCGGACGCGCTGGATATTCTGCGGGAGCTTCCCGCCGAAAAGACGCAGGCCATCGCCGCACAGCTGGACGACGACACCCGGAACGTCATGCGGAGACTGCGGGCCTTCCATGAGGCGGAGATCGGCAGCCGCATGAGCAATAACTTCGTCTGCATTCCGGATACACTGTCCATCCGCGGCGCTATGAGCGAGCTGGTACGGCAGGCCGGCGAGCACGACAACATCTTCACACTGTATGTGGTGGACGAGTGCGGCGTGTTTTCCGGTACCATTGACCTGAAGGATCTGATTATCGCCCGGGAAGGCGACCGACTGGAGGATATTATACGCCGCAGCTACCCCTATGTGCTTACCCATGAAAAGGTGGAAGACTGCATCGCCCGGATCGCAGAGTATGAGGAGGATTCGCTGCCGGTGCTGGCAGAGGACGGGAAAATTGCCGGTATCCTCACGGCGCAGGATCTGGTGGAGCTGGTAGACGATGCCATGGGCGACGACTACGCCAAGCTGGGCGGACTGACCTCGGAGGAGGATCTGCGGGAGCCCACCGCCGTCAGCATGCGGAAGCGCCTGCCTTGGCTCATCGCGCTGCTGTTTCTCGGGATGGGTGTCTCGTCGGTGGTAGGCATGTTTGAATCGGTGGTATCGGTGCTGCCCATTGTCATTTGCTTCCAGTCCCTGGTGCTGGACATGGCGGGTAACGTAGGCACCCAGTCACTGGCCGTTACCATCCGCGTCCTTATGGATGAAAAGCTCACCCTGCGGGATGAACTGACGCTGCTTGCCAAGGAGATGCGGGTCGGCCTTTTCAACGGCGGATGCCTGGGTGTTATGGCACTGGCTTTTCTGGGCATCTATATCCACGTGTGCAAAGGCTATGTGTGGATGTCCGCGTTTCTGATCTCCGGGTGCGTGGGCGTTTCGCTGCTGGTTGCGATGGTGATCTCCAGCCTTGTGGGTACCCTGATCCCCATGCTGTTTCACAAAATCCACATCGACCCCGCCGTGGCCTCCGGCCCGCTGATCACGACAGTCAACGACCTGGTGGCCGTGGTGACCTATTACGGCCTGTCCATGCTGTTTTTGGTGAATGTGTTCCATATCTGAAAGAAGTACCCCCTGTGACCGCAAGGGTCACAGGGGGCCGTAACTTGTCCACAGCTTTTGCTGTATGCATATCCGCGCAACCGGCGAGAGAGAAAGAACTCACATCAGATTTATGCGGATTCTGACCGGCCATTACCGCTCAGCTAGCTCCTTATATTTGGCGTAACGGGCGGCGCAAAACTCCTGAGCCTCCTCAAACAGCACCTTGGCAGTCTCGGGGAAGGTCCGGGTCAGAGAGGCGAAACGGGTCTCGCCCATCATGAAGTCCAGCAGCTTGCCGTTGGGCTCCTTGCTGGTCAGGATGAAGGGATTCTTACCCTCAGCCTTCAGCTCGGGCACATAGCGCCACAGGGGCCAATAACCGCACTCGCTGGCCAGCTTCTCCTCCAGCTGGACCTGCCCCATACCCTTGGAGATACCGTGGTTGATACAGGGTGCGTAGGCGATGATGAGGGAGGGGCCGTGATGGGCCTCGGCTTCCTTCAAAGCCGTGATGAGGTGCTGCTCATTGGCGCCCATGGCCACCTGGGCAACATAGACATTGCCATAGGTCATAGCGATGGCACCCAGATCCTTCTTACCGGTCTTCTTTCCGGCGTTGGCGAACTGCGCCACAGCACCCAGCTGGGTGGCCTTGGAAGCCTGGCCGCCGGTGTTGGAGTACACCTCGGTATCGACTACCAGGATATTCACATCCGCACCGGAGGCAAGGACGTGGTCCAGACCGCCGAAGCCGATATCGTAGGCCCAGCCGTCGCCGCCATACATCCAGACGCTCTTCTTGGGCAGAACATCCTTGTTGTCCTTCATGAAAGTGATGTCATCGGAGGTCTCCGTGGTGGCGTCCAGAGCGGCCGCCACTGCCTCGGACAGGGCGCGGGTCTTATCGCCGATGTCACCCTCGGCCAGCCAAGCCTCAATGGCGCTCTTCAGAGCGGCATCAGAGGTGGCAGCCGCTACCGCCTTAGCGTGGTCGGCCATCTGGCGGCGCATCTGATCGATGGACAGCTTCATGCCCAGGGCATATTCGGCGTTATCCTCGAACAGGGAGTTGGAGTTGGCGGGGCCGTGGCCCTTTTCATTGGCTGCATAGGGGAAGGACGGCGTGGAGGAGCCCACCACATAGGCGCAGCCGGTGGCGGAGGTAACAAACATCCGGTCGCCGAACAGCTGGGACATGAGCTTCATATAGGGAGCTTCGCCGCAGCCGGCGCAGGCACCACTGAACTCATACAGAGGACGCTCGTACTGAGAGCCGCGTACGGAGAACTTGTCCATGGGATTGGTCTTGGTGGACAGGGTCAGGGCATGATCCCAGTTCTCCTGCTCGGGCATCTGGGTCTCCAGCAGCTCCATGACCAGAGCCTTCTCCTTGGCGGGGCAGGCGTTGGCGCAGGCGCCGCAGCCCTGGCAGTCCAGCGGATCCACCTGCACGCGGAAGGTCAGGCCCTCGAAGCCCTTGCCCTTGGCTTCCTTAGTGACAAAGGCGGCGGGCTTGGCAGCCTCTTCCTCCGCGTTCAGCAGGAAGGGACGAATGGCGGCATGGGGGCAGACCAGAGCGCACTTATTGCAGCCGATGCAGTTAGCGGGGATCCACTGGGGCACCTTCACGGCGATGCCGCGCTTTTCGTACTTGGAGGTCTCGGATGGGGTAACGCCGTCGGCGTAAGGCATGAAAGCGCTCACGGGAATGGCATCGCCGGCCTGCTTGTTGACGGGGATCTGGATGGCACGGATGTAGTGGGGCAGATCAGCGTTAGGCGCTTGGGTGTCATCCGCCAGAGTCTTCCAGGACGCGGGAACATCGATCTTCACGGCGGCGTCAACGCCTCTGTCGACGGCGGCGCTGTTCATGTCGACGATCTTCTGGCCCTTCTTGGCGTAGGACTTGACGATAGCGTCCTTCATGTACTTCACGGCGTCCTCAATGGGGATGATGCCAGAGAGCTTGAAGAAAGCGGCCTGCAGCACGGTGTTGGTGCGGTTGCCCAGGCCCAGCTCCATGGCGATAGCGGTGGCGTCGATGGTGTAGAAGTTGATCTCACGCTCAGCGATCTGGCGCTTCACGCGATTAGGCAGGTGCTCCTCCAGCTCAGCGCCGGTCCAGCTGGTGTTCAGCAGGAAGGTGCCGTGGGGTTTAATCTCGGAGACGATGTCGAAGTCCTTGATGTAAGAGGGCTTGTGGCAGGCCACAAAGTCAGCCATGGTGACATAGTAGGTGCTGTGGATGGGCTCATGGCCGAAGCGCAGGTGGGACTTGGTGACGCCGCCGGACTTCTTGGAGTCATACTCAAAGTAAGCCTGGGCGTACTGGTCGGTGTGGTCGCCGATGATCTTGATGGAGTTTTTGTTGGCGCCCACGGTGCCGTCAGAACCCAGACCCCAGAACTTGCAGGAGATGATGGACTTGCCGGCGGTGACGATGTTCTCTCCCACGGGCAGAGACAGGTGGGTGACGTCGTCGTTGATACCCACGGTGAAGTGGTTCTTCTTCTCCCCCTTCATGTTGTCGAACACGGCCTTCATCTGGGCGGGGGTAGTATCCTTGGAGCCCAGGCCATAGCGGCCGCCCAGCGCCTCAATACCGGTGCGTTTGCCTTCCCACAGGGCATGGCACACATCCAGATACAGTGGCTCGCCGGGAGCGCCGGGTTCCTTGGTGCGGTCCAGAACGGTCAGGCACTTGCAGGAAGCGGGGATCTTCTCCAGCAGACGCTCCATGGAGAAGGGGCGGAACAGATGGACCTGGACGAAGCCGACCTTCTCGCCCCGCTCCATCAGATAATCGACCACCTCTGTCAGCGTCTCGCAGACGGAACCCATAGCCACCACAACGCGCTCAGCATCGGGCGCACCGTAGTAGTTGAACAGCTGATAATCCCGGCCGGTGAGCTGGCTGATCTTGGCCATATACTCCTCCACGACGGCGGGCAGCGCATTGTAGGCGGTGTTGCAGGCCTCCCGGGACTGGAAGAAGGTGTCGGGATTTTGCAGGGTGTGGCGCAGGGTGGGATGCTCCGTGCTCAGAGCGTGATCCTTGAACCTCTGTACAGCGTCCCAATCCAGCAGCTTGCCCAGATCCTCATAGTCCAGGACCTCGATCTTCTGAATCTCGTGGGAGGTCCGGAAGCCGTCGAAGAAGTGCTGGAAGGGCATGGAGCCCTTGATGGCGGACAGATGGGCAACGGCAGCCATGTCCATTGCCTCCTGCACGCTGGAGGAAGCCAGCTGTGCCCAGCCGGTCTGACGGCAGCCCATGACGTCGGAGTGGTCGCCGAAAATGGACAGCGAGTGGGTGGCCACAGTACGGGCAGAAACGTGCATAACGCCGGGCAGATGAGAGCCGGCGATTCGATACATGGGCGGGATCATCAACAGCAGGCCCTGGGAAGCAGTGTAGGTGCTGGTCAGAGAGCCGGTCTCCAGAGAGCCGTGCATGGCGCCGGCTGCGCCGGACTCCGCCTGCATCTCCATCAGCTTTACGGGCTGGCCGAATAGGTTCTTCTTGCCGCTTGCCGCCCACGCGTCCACATGGTCAGCCATGGGGCTGGAAGGGGTGATGGGGTAAATGGTTGCGACCTCAGTAAACGCGTATGACACGTATGCGGCAGCCTCATTACCGTCCATCGTCTTGAACACTTTGTTCTTTGCCATAAACTTACCTCCTACCTTATTTTGCTGTTTTCTCACAGTACATATGATCTGCAAAATAGTATAGCACTTTTTAATCTGTCTGTAAAATAAATGTTTTCATAACACCAATGCAAAAAGCAAATATATAACCGCGCGCTTCAGGTTTTTTCGATTGCCTATACACGCATTTCCGTCCGTTGCCCGGTCTTCTGTTGCCGGCATACGGGCTCAAATACCTGCCGGAGATCTGTGATAATATCCCCGGGATCTTCCAAGCCGACAGACAGGCGGATCAGGCGGTCAGAGAAACCGACCGCCTGGCTCTCTTTCCTTGTTGTCCATGGAATTTCTGCTGCTCATTCCATTCATGTGGGGTCTGGAAAAACTCCTGAAGATTACAGGGATCTGGCTGTCCTTCCCTGTCACAGAAACAGCAACATTCGTTCTGGCGCTTCTGATCTTCCGAGCAGGCAGAAAAAAAGAAACGCTTTGCAGCGGTACAAAAACACAGTAAGAACAGGAAAAGGAGAGACGATATGGAAATACATATTAAAAAAGGGCTGGATGCTCTGCAAACAGAAACCGTACTTCGCCTTCTATCACAGACCGTATGGGCATGCAACAGAAAGAAAGAAGCAAAAGTATTGCAAGGAGGTCATGGAGAATGAATTCAGAATACGGGCAAAACTCGTTCAAAGAAAATTCCATCGAGCAGAGGAAACCGATGGAGGAATTGAAACGGATGAATCAGCCGAACAGCGCATCGACAAATACACCGCCGCAGACGATCCAACCTATTGTGATCCAGTGCGATCTGCCGCAGACGATAAACAAGCTGGCAAAGCAGGCGGACGGAATAAACTGGGAGCTGGAGGAAATTCGGAATATCCTGCCGGAGCTGAAAACGCGCATCGACCTGACGCCGGTGCAGAAGTCTCTGGCAGAGATGCAGAGATCGCTGACGGAGATGAGCAAGCTGCTGGAACGGGTTGGGAACCTGAGCGAGAAGTATTCCTGCAAATGGATTCGGTGGCTGCCGGATTTCAGCCTGTTGGTGGCCACCAAGTGGATCATGCTGGTGCTGATCCTTGGCACGGCGGCACTGGCAGGGTGGTATGGCGTGGCGGCGATCCGCGGCCTGTTCCTCTGATGCCTGCCGTGGCCGGACTGGCTGCCGCGGGGATGTTGTTGGACGAGGATGAGGACGCCGAGGAAAAGCGGCGGCGCATGGAGGCGAAGATCGCCGCCGAAAACTTCGGCGCAGTGGTCGGACTCGCGGCAGGCGCGGCTCTGGCGGTGAAAGAAAAATTGGATGAACAGACTGCACAGGAAGAACAGAAAAAGCAACAGCATGAGCAAACGATGGGAGGACTCTAAAAATGGCAAGCATCAAATAATTAGATGAGCGACGATATAAGATCACCGTCAGCAACGGCTACCGGCCCAACGGCAAAAAAATCAGCAAGGCAAAGACCATCCAAGTCCCGCCCGGTGTCCCCAAGCGCGGCATCGGGCAGTATGTCACCCACGCCGCCGAGGAATTAGAGCGCAGCTTCAAGACCGGCTACGCCGAGGACGGCGAGATGACCTTTGAGGAATTCGCCTCCCGCTGGCTGAAGCGGCAGACGAAATATGCCCCCAGCACCATCGCTGCATACCGGCGGATGCTGGAGGTGGTGTATCCCATGATCGGCGGCATCCGCCTCAATAAGCTCCGACCGATGGCGCTGGAAAATATGCTCTCCGAGCTGCGCAAGCGCAAGCACCACGGAAAGCGCATCAACGAATCCACCGCGCAGCGATACCTCTCCGTGGTCTCCGCCGTGCTCAGCGACGCCAAGCGCAACGAGATCATCGAGAAGAATCCCGCGCGGATGTTAGACCTCCCCACACCGCGGCGCACGGCACAGCGCATCCCCACACAGTGGGAAATCCAAAAGCTGCTGGACGCGCTGGCAAAGGAGCCGCGGCACTACCGCCTGTTCTATCTGCTCTCCATGTACACTGGCTGCCGCCGGGGCGAGCTGTGCGCTCTGCAGTGGTCTGATTTCACCGTCACGCAAAACGGTCTGCTGCTCACCGTCAGCCGCTCCCGTAGCAGCGTCCCCGGCAAGGGCATCGTGGAAGGCAGCACCAAAAACGGCAAGAGTCGTGAAGTCTATCTCTCCTCTGACCTGCGGGGTATCCTCCTCGCCTACAAGCGACGCAAGCAGATGGAGGCGGACAAGCAGCGCCGCAAGCTCAGTCCCTACCTCTTCACAGATGATCAAGGGCAGCTCATCCACCCGGACACCTTCACCAAGCGGCTGCGGAAGATCTATGCCGCCATCGGCTTTCCGCGGGAGTACCATCTTCACACCCTGCGGCACTACTTCGTGACCTCGCTTCTGCACTGCGGCGTGGACAAGCAGACGGTGGCAGACCTCGTCGGTCATGCGGATACCGGCTTTCTGGAGCGTACCTACTGCCACCCCCAGCAGGCGCAGAAGGAGCAGGCGGCAGACTCCATGCTCACCATGCTCCGCCCGGACGGCGAGCAGATCTTCAATCTCGCTGCCGCCTGTTCTCCGAAGCAGCACAGCGCATGATTGTTGCTTTCGTAGAAATTCATTTCTCCAAGAAAATTGTGATAGCTTTACCGCCGTGTTTGCGGTATGTTGTGCTTGCAAAATAAGCCTCAACTGTACCGAGAATAAATGAAAGATAGGTCATTTTTATGGCAAGCATTCGTAAGCGCGGCAATAGCTATCTCATCGTGGTCTCCATGGGCTACGACTACAGCGGCAACCGCATCAAGCCCCAGCAGAAAACCGTCCGTCCTCCAGAGGGACTGACACCTAAGCAAAGCGAAAAATGGCTCAACGAGCAGGCTGTCCTCTTTGAGCGGGAATGCCGCCATGCGCCGCAGCCTGTCCAGCAGCTCACGCTGGCAAAATACATTGACCTGTGGCTGACGGACATCGCGCCCGGCAAGCTGGCGAAGTCCACCATCCGCCGCGACCGGCAGGACATCGAGCGTATTCTCCCGGCGCTGGGTCACTACAAGCTCACCGAGCTGCGGCCGGAGCACTTCCGGAATTTCTACGCAGAACTGCGAAAAGTCATTCGTCCCGACGCAAAAAAGCCACTCTCCGAGTACACCATTGAGGGCGTGCACGCTACGCTGTGCAGCATCCTCTCTGATGCCGTGGAGGGTGGCTTTCTTTCGCATAATCCGGCGTGGCGCACCTACCGCTACGCCGGGCGCAAGTGTGAAAAGAAGATTGCGGACGAGGAAACGGCGCAGAGGATCATCGCCGCGCTGGAGGGCGAGAGCATCAAGTACGAAACCTACTTCAAGCTCATTATCGCCACGGGGATGCGGCGGGGCGAGTGCTGCGGATTGAAATGGTGTGACATTGATTGGGAGCAGCGTTCCATCCACATCTGCCGCAACGCGGTCAAGGTGACGGACGAGGAGATCTTCGTAAAAGAACCCAAGACCCGCGCAGGTGACCGCTATGTGTACTTCTCAGCCGAGATGGAAAGTCTCCTGCGGGAGTACCAAAAAGAATGCCGGTATATCACCGAAACCTATGACCAGCGGCAGCTGACCGCTGATGACTTCCTGTTCCGCCGTCAAGGAGCGCAGCTCCCCATGACGCCCACCACCTTCACCTACCGCTTCAAGCTAATCCTCAAGAAGAACTGCTTGCCGCAGGAGCTGAACGTCCATTCCCTCCGGCACACCGCCGCCAGTCTGATAATCGCGGGCGGCACGGATGTGGCCACGGTAGCGGGCATCCTCGGCCACAGTCAGCCCTCCACCACGCTGGATATCTACACCCACGCCTTCGACAAGAACAAAAAGGCCGCCAGCGCGGGCTTGCAGGGAATGCTGGAGATATGACATAGGATAGCTCAGTTGGATCGCAAAATGTGCAGCAGTGGTCAAATCAGGTTTCAATTCTCCTGATTTTCCGCATATAAAAACCGTCTCAAGCAAGTTGCTTGAGACGGTTTTTGTAATTGCTCCCAGATTTTGTTGTCACCGCTGCGCATCGGGCAGTTCGTTCTTCACATACTTCTCCCATACATGCAGGCGGTCGCGCTCGCCGATCTGCCGCAGCACTCTGGCGGGCACACCGGCAGCGATACTGTTGGGTGGGATGTCACGCGTCACCTCCGCGCCGGCGGCGATGATGCTTCCCGCTCCGATGGTCACGCCACCGCACACCGTCGCACCGGCGCACAGCCAGCAGTGATCCCCGGTGGTGATGGGTTCGGCATACTCCAACGCATGGCAGCCGTTGGGGTAGTCTGTATAGGCTCGTTCTTCGGCGATAAACGGATGGTTGGGCGTGGCCAGCGTCACATTGGGTCCAATGAGTACATTGTCCCCCAGCGTAATGGGCGCTACATCCAGAAATACGCTGTTGTAGTTGACGAAGCAGTTCCGCCCCACATAAATATTCACGCCGTACTCGCAGTAAAAGGGTGCAAACGCCTCAAAATTCTTTCCTTCTGCGGGGGGATCAGGCGCTCCAGCGCACGCTGTTTGGTCTTTGTGCACCACAGCGGGAGGCGGTTGAACCGGTCACAGCGGCGCATACCAACACGGTGCCTCTTGGCAATCTCCGGATCGACAGGCGTATAGAGCTGCCCCGACACCATCCGTTCCCATTCACCGCTCGTCCTGCTCTTATCCATGATCAGTAACTCCTTTATGTGCGCCTGTACCGGTACAGATACAGGGCCGTTTCCAATGCCAATCGCTTCATCGGATCGACCGGATCGGCCTCCAGCAGCAACCATAACTGCTGGAGCCGGTAACTCACGGTGTTGTAGTGCAGGTGCAGCTCCCGCGCCATCCGGCGCTGGTTGCCCATACAGCGCAGCCAGCTCGCCAGCGTGTCCAGTAGCTCTTGCCGCCGCGGCTCTGGCTGCCGCAGGAGCGTTCCCAGCTGCCGATGGATATAGGCGTCCGTTTCCGCCGGGGAGGATTCCTCCAGCAGCCGTACCACCCCCGCTGGGTCGTCTGTCACGCAGGGTGCTTCCGATCGCGCCGCCATGTGGAGCGCCGCACGGGCGCTGCGGTCTGCTTTCTGAAAGCCCATCGTACCGCCGTAGGGGCGGCTGACGCCGCAGACCGTGCAGCCCGCGAACACGGGCAGGCGCAGCACCTCCTGCAGTGTGGGATAGTCCGCTGTGTGCTGTGATGTCATGGCTTCTGCCCCCTTTGTGATACTATCACAATTTTCATAGAAATGTTCATTTATTTTTGCCAATGGAACAGACCGTCCGTTGTTTTATGATAGCGGTAGCAAAACGAACGGAGGTATATTCCATGGCAAAGCAAATGAAACAGGATACTCCCTCAGTCCCCCGCAAGCGGAGACTGGCCGCGCTGATAGCAGCCACCCGGTGCGCCGGAGAGAAACGTGACACGCTCTCCTGCCATGCCCGCCGCTGCACCGCCTCATCCATGGCGCAGGGTCTGAAGCACTACGCCTGACGCGGCGCACCCCTTCGGCAGACTCCCCCGGCACAATGTGCCGGGGGTCTGTCCGTTCAGGACTTTCTGGATTCCTTCTTCAGCAGGGACGCCGCCGTGATGATGGTCAGTACCGACTCTGTCACCATGCCGGAATACGACCGTACCGCAATGACATACACCAGCCACGACAGGCCGCTGGCAATGCCCGCCACCTGTATCACCCGCCGCCTGGACTGGAAGAACGGCAGCAACGCCGCCAACGATGCCACGATGGGCAGTACCGTCACTGGCGTCTCATAGGTCACCACGGCAATCAGCAGAAATACTGCCACGATGGGTATCGCGGTGACCAGTTTACTCCAGTTGAATTTCTCCTGCAATAGGAAAAGCAGCAGCACGACAATCTGGAAAAAGCTGCACAGTGCGCCGGAGCATGCGTGGAGCAGTGTGTAGTGGATGGCGAAGATCAGGTTGGCCACCACCTGCCACAGCAAGATGGTACGCTTGTCATTCTGCCAATAGCTGAGACCCATGGCGATCAGTGCGCCGAACCCGATGAGTTGGTAAAATATGTTCATCCGTCGTTCCTCCTAATACTAATAAAAAACGCCGCGCACCAATAAAGGTGCGTGGCGAAAAATGGATGCGCTGCTCCAGAAAAATCCACACTGATTTTGGAGTTTTATTATACCATGGGACAGCCGTATTTGTCAATTGCGGCAAAGGACAACCTCCAAAAGCCATGGGCTTTTGGAGGCGAGTGGTACGCCCGACTGGATTCGAACCAGCGGCCTTTAGAGTCGGAGTCTAACGCTCTATCCATCTGAGCTACGGGCGCGTATTTGGTTGTGGGTTTCTGCGATAGTCGTCAAATAGTAGTCAACGACCACGCATTTTTTCTCTGCCGCTCCCGCAAACGCAGGTGCGGCAAGGCTTTGCGCCATATCTCAACTGGAGACGCCTGAAACGTCGGAGTCTAACGCTCTATCCAACTGAGCTACGGGCGCATATTCATTTTCATAACACATTGATTATAGCAACTTTTCACCCGCTTGTAAAGAAATTTTTTCAAAAAAACATTGTTAAAAAAGTTGACAAGTAAACTTCCCTGCGTTACAATTATATACAAATCATCAAACGCAAAAGAAAAGGACCGATCCTATTTATGAAAAAACAAAAAGTATCCGATGCCGTCATCCATCGTCTGCCGCGGTATTACCGCTATCTGGATGACCTGTACAACAAGGGCGTCGTGCGTATTTCCTCCAATTCTCTGGGCAGCAAGATGGACATTACCGCTTCCCAGATCCGTCAGGATCTCAGCTGCTTCGGTGAATTTGGCCAACAGGGGTATGGCTATAATGTTGCCGAGCTCCGCTCGGAGATTGGGCATATCCTGGGCATTGACAAAGGTCACCGCCTCATCATCATCGGCGTGGGTCATCTGGGCCATGCGCTTTTGCAGAACTTTGATTTTGAGAAGGTCGGCTTCCATGTGGACACCGCCTTTGATATCTCCCCCGACCTCATCGGCACCGCCATTCACGATGTCACCATTCGCTCTATGGACGAGCTGGAGCAGTATGTAGCGGAGAACCGCCCCAACGTGGCTGTCCTCACGGTGCCCCAGCATGTGGCGCAGCCCATGGCCAGCCGCCTCATCGACCTGGGCATCAAGGGCTTTTGGAACTTCACAAACGTGGAGCTGAGCACTGACGTACCGGGCGTTTTCTTTGAGGACGTCCACTTTGTGGATACCCTCCTTACCCTCAGCTATCGCATCTCCCGTCCCTGACGCACCTTTCCCCCGCCAGCGCATACTATGGATTGAGGCCAGCGACATGGCCGTAAATTTCATAGGGAGGTCACAATATGTGCAATCAGGGGAATAGCTGCTGGATCATCATCTGCGTCATCATTCTGTTCCTGTTCTGCGGCAACGGCTGCGGCTGTGGCTGTGGCTGCAACAGCAACCAGAACAACTGTGGCTGCGGCTGCTGACCTGCTGTAAAGCTTTATCCCCCCATCCGCCTGGATGGGGGGATTTTTTCATATGGACCTCTCCGCATTCCCCCACTGGGGCCGCGCAGCGCAAAAAAGGCTTTTTTCACAGGCCGGAGTATGGTATACTGTACCAGAAGGAGGGATTTCCTTGGATCTTCACGCCATTGCGCAATACTATCGCCGCCACACAGCCACGCTGCAGGATGCCCGGGGGGAATATGCCGTCCTGATCCCCCTGCTGAAAACAGATAACGGCCTCCACCTTTTATATGAGGTCCGCGCCACCTCTCTGCACCATCACCGTGGGGAGGTCTGCTTTCCCGGCGGACGTATGGAACCGGGCGAAGCGCCGGCGGCCTGCGCCCTGCGAGAGACCTGGGAGGAGCTGGGCATTGCTCCCCAGCAGGTGCAGCTCTTCGGCGAAGCGGACTATCTGCATCTCCGCTCCGAAGGAATCATGCACCCAGTGGTGGGCCTGCTCCCCTCCATAAGTCGCCGGGATCTCGTTCTGAATCCCCAGGAGGTCCGGGACGTATTCACTGTGTCCCTTTCATGGCTGCGCCAGCACCCGCCGCAGGTCTACCGGTATGCCCTCCGGCCCGATGTAGGCAGCGATTTCCCCTATGCGGCGGTGCAGACGCCTGCGGATTACACCTGGGCACCCGGCGTGATGGAGGTGCCGGTCTACCGGGGTCTCCCCTACCCGCTCTGGGGCCTGACCGCCCGCATCACCATGCATTTTATCCAAACAATACAGGCCCTGTAAAGGTTACTGCCCTTGCAGCTTTTTGCACTTCATACACCTGCCGTAGTTGATACAGATGCACACGATAAACAGGATACCGATGTAGCCGAATATCGGAAACACCGTTCCCACCAGGTTGCCGAACCCAGCCAGGCTGGCGGCCCATACCAGCAGCATCAGCACCGCCATGGTAATCCTGCGGTGGCTCTCCAGCGCCTTCACACGCCGGTTCACATACTCCATGAAAGCCACCAGCGATGCCAGTCCATTGCTGAACATCCCCAGCAGCAGCAGGATGCCGTACACGATGCCCAGCGCCGGGTTCAACCGGGAGGCCAGCGCCACCATGGGCATCTGCTCCTCCGCAGCCTCCGGACATCCCGCCAGGGATGTCAGTACACTCCCAGCCACCAGCACCAGCAGCACACCGCCCAGGGCGATGCCCATATAGATGACCTTTTTCCCCCGCAGGTACTTCCCCAGCGGCGCCATGATTCCCACGGCGCCCAGCAGATTGTAGGCCACATAGGTCAGCGCCGCCATGATCCAGTTGGGCATCAGGGGGTTGCTGTGCGGCAGCTCCGGCAGCGTCAGGATGCCGTCCATTCCGAATTCCAGCCAGCTCATCACCGCGAAAGCGATCGTCGCCAGCACGATGATAGGCACCAGCGCCGAAAATACCCTCATCATGCCGGAGATGCCCAGCAGGGCCACAATCCCCAGCAGCAATACAAACACCGCCGAGGCAATCTGCGACGGCACGGACAGCAGCTGTTCCACGGTGGCGCCGACACCGGCGGTCATGATGATCACCACGCCCAGCAAAAACGCATTCAGAATCAGCCCTGCCGCAGCCCGCAGAAGCGGTACGTCCCACGGCACCATGATCTCCTCCACCTTTTCGATGCCCGATTCCTGCAACAGGCGCAACATGACCGTGCCAAAGGCTGCCAGAAGCACACAGGCCAGGATCAGCCCGATGTATCCCTTCACGCCGAATTCCCCGAAGAACTGCCACAGCTCCTGCCCGGACACAAACCCTGCACCCAAGAAACATCCCGCAAAGACCGAGGCCAGCGGGATGACTTTGATTTCTTTCATTTTTCCGCTCCTTTTTCGTTCTGCGCTCATTATAGCAAAGGCATAATGCCCCGTCAAGCATCCCCATATCGTCCCGATGATTTTCCCTGGCCGCTCCGTAAACTCGTTGACGCGGCGAAGAGTTCTCTATATAATAGCTTTCAGATCATTCTGCATGCATCCGAGCGCCGTCGGCAGCATGTCGCTCCTCCGGATGATGCACCTGGTGCAATTCTTGACTTTCATAAGGAGAAATACCATGGTCAACCAAACCTTCTACGAACTGGGCACAGCTCCCTCCGTGATCCGCCAGCTGTTCGCCTACGGCCTGGAGCAGGCGAAGATCGTCGGGCCGGAGAACGTGTTTGATTATTCCCTGGGCAATCCCAGCATCCCCGCCCCAAAAAAGGTCAACGAGTCCATCCAAAAGCTGGTGGACGAGACTGACTCCATCCAGCTCCACGGCTATTCAGTGGCCCCCGGCTTTGAAGAGGCCCGTCGGGCCATCGCAGACGACCTGTCCCGCCGCTTCGGCCTGTCCGTCCACGTGGAGGAGCTGTTCCTCACCTGCGGCGCGGCTCCGGCCCTCATTTCCGTCATCAAAGCCCTGGTGGTGAGCGGCGACAGTGAGATTATGGTCATCGCCCCGTTTTTCCCGGAGTATGCCCCCTTCATCACCGCCAACGGCGGCAAAATGGTGATGGTCCCAGCGGATACGACGGCCTTCCAGATCCATCTGGATGAGGTGGAGCGGCGCATCACCCCCAACACCCAGGCCATCATTGTCAACTCACCCAATAATCCCTCCGGCGTGGTCTACACCGATGAGACCCTCCGGGGTCTGGCCGCCTTGCTGTCGCGCAAGAGCGCCCAGTACGGCCACCCCATCTACATCATCGCCGACGAGCCCTACCGGGAGCTGATCTACGGCGGTGTGCAGGTGCCCTTTATCCCCAACTTGTATCAGAACACCATCGTCTGCTACTCCTATTCCAAGTCTCTTTCCCTCCCCGGTGAGCGCATCGGTTATGTCTATGTTCCCTCCTTCGCCGCTGACAGCGCCGCTGTCTATGCCGCCATTTCCGGCGCGGCCCGGGCCACGGGCCATGTGTGCCCACCTACGCTTTTCCAGAAGGTAGTGGGCCTGTGCGCCCAGGAGCGTCCCGATCTGCAGGCCTACGACGAAAACCGCACCCTACTGTATGACAGTCTCCGGGAGATGGGCTACGAGTGCGCCAAGCCCGATGGTGCCTTTTACCTCTTCGTCAAGGCCCCCGGCGGCGACGCAGGTGCTTTCTCTGAAAAGGCCATGCGGGAGCATAATCTTCTGGTGGTTCCCGCTGACGGTTTCGGCTGCCCGGGCTATTTCCGCCTGAGCTACTGTGTCTCGAACGCCATGATCCGCCGCTCCCTCCCGGCCTTTAAAGCCATGATAGATCCTTACCGTTAAAATGTATAGGAAAAACCTGCTCGAAACCGGCAATTTTGGCACGATTTCGGACAGGTTTTTCTTGCTTTTCCCGATGACACATATTATAATTAGTTCATTATTTTTATAGAAAGGTGATAACCAACATGAGTAAGATCGTTATTCCTGAAGGGTACAAAACGCCGCTTTCCGTGTACGAAATGCAGCGCGCCATTGAGTTCATCAAGAGCAATTTCCAAGTCAACCTCGGTCAGGCACTGAATCTGCGCCGGGTGTCTGCTCCCCTGTTCGTTGATGAGAATTCGGGTCTGAACGATAACCTCAACGGTGTCGAGCGCCCCGTTTCCTTCGACATTCCCGATGTTGGTTCCAACGCCCAGGTGGTGCATTCTCTGGCCAAGTGGAAGCGCCTGGCGCTGAAGAAATATGAGTTCAATGTGGGCAAGGGTCTGTTCACGGATATGAACGCCATCCGCCGGGACGAAGAGGTGGATAACACCCACTCCGTCTACGTAGATCAGTGGGACTGGGAAAAGGTCATCTCCCGGGAGGACCGCACCGTGGACTATCTGCGTCAGACCGTCCGCGCCATCGTAGGTGCCGTGTGCGAGACCAACGACGCTCTGCAGATCGCCTTCCCCAGCCTGCACACCAAGCTGGATCGGGAAGTATACTTCGTCACCACCCAGGAGCTGGAGGACCGCTGGCCTGATAAGACCCCCAAGGAGCGGGAGGATGCCATCTGCCGGGAGCACCACACCGTTTTCCTCATGCAGATCGGTGACAACCTCAAGGGCTCCGGCAAGCCCCATGACGGCCGTGCCCCGGACTATGACGACTGGTCCCTTAACGGCGACATCCTCATGTGGAACGATGTGCTCCAGCGCAGCTTTGAGATCTCTTCCATGGGCATCCGCGTGGACGAGGACTCCATGCGCTACCAGCTGAAAAAGCGTGGCTGTGAGGAGCGCAGTGAGCTTCCCTTCCACAAGATGCTGCTCAGCGGCCAGCTGCCCCTGACCATCGGCGGCGGCATCGGCCAGAGCCGCCTGTGCATGCTGATGATCGGCACCTGCCACATCGGCGAGGTCCAGGCTAGCCAGTGGGATAAGGACACGGTAGACGCCTGCGAAAAGGCCGGAGTACTGCTGCTGTAATATTCTGATAATTATGAGCGGGACGATGCTCTCATCGTCCCGCTCTATTTTTATGGATCATTATAAAATCACCGGTATCTCCCGGTCTATCACCATCTCCTCCGGTGTAACACGGCAGCTGTAGGCCAGCACCTGCACCCCGGCCTCCGCCGCCTGCCGCAGCGCCTGGCCAAAAGCCGGGTGCGTCTCATCATTGGGTGCAAAGTCCAGCACATTTTCCATCTGCACTACGAAAAATACTGTGGCCCGGTGCCCCTGCCCCACGGCGCTCATCAGCGTATGCAGGTGCCGTACACCTCGCTCCGTGGGCGCATCGGGAAAACGTACATGGCCGCCGCTTTCCAAGGTGACACCCTTTACCTCCACATAGCGAAACCCCTGTTCCGTTTCCAGTAGGAAGTCCAGCCGACTGTCCCCGAAAAACACCTCGGACTTCACGGACAGGATCCCCGGCTCCAGGTTTGTAGCCCATTCACCGAAAGCCCTGTTGGGGGCCTGGGCATCCATGTTCACCAATCTTTCCCCCTTTTGCACAGCAATGAGGTCATAGGCCGTTTTTCGGTTGGGATTCGTCCCCTTTTCCAGCCAGACCTGTACGCCCGGCTGCAAAAGCTCCCGGCAGCGGCCCGTGTTCTTCACGTGGCAGACCACTTCCTCCCCGTCCAGCCGCACATGGGCTATGAATCGATTGGGCCGGGCCAGAAACTCCGCCCGCCTCACTTCTCCGTATCGCATAAGGAAAAAATCCTCCGTATTATTTGTAACTTCCGGGGCCACTATAACATAAGATTCCTGAAAAGAAAAGTCTTTATTAATATTTCCGCGATATCTAAAAATTTTTTTAGTTATTCTGTCAAATTTTTAGTTTCCGTCTTTGCAACTATTGAATTTGCACTAAAACTTTGCTACAATGGTTTCAAATTTCGATGTAGGAGGGAATTGCCCATGGAATATTCCAGTCTTTTCGTATGCCTGATGGGATTGGGAACGGTGTTTGTAGGCCTGGTATGCATCATCCTGCTGGTCACGCTGATGAGCTATGTCTGCCGCAAATCTGACGCAAAGTCTGCCGCACCCGCTCCCGTGACCGCCCCGGTCAGTGCGCCCAAGCCCGGCATCCAGCCGGAGCTGATCGCCGTCGTCTCCGCCGCCATTGCCGAGGAAATGGGCACCGATATTTCTGCCATTCGTATCATTTCCATGAAACAAATCTGATTTGGAGGATAATATAAATGAAAAAATACAGAGTGAATGTAAACGGCACCGTTTATGAGGTCGAGCTGGAGGAGATCACCGGCGCCGCTCCCGTGGCCGCACCCGCTACGCCCGCAGCACCTGCCGCTCCTGCTCCTGCTGCTGCACCCGCCGGTGGCGAACAGATCACAGCGCCCATGCCCGGCAACATCCTCAGCGTCAATGTCGCCGCCGGTGACGCCGTGAAAAAAGGCCAGGTGCTGATGATCCTGGAGGCCATGAAGATGGAAAATGAGATCATGTGCCCCTGCGACGGCAAGGTCCTCTCCGTCAGCGTTTCCAAGGGCGCCACGGTGGAGTCCGGTGCGCTGCTGTGCGTAATCGGTTAAGCGGAGGTCCGCTGTATGGAAGCTATTGCCAATTTCTTCTCAAGCACAGGCTTTTTCCAATTTACTCAGGGCGACAACTGGAAATGTCTGGTCATGATCTTCATTGCCTGCGTGCTGCTATTCCTGGGCATCAAGAAAAAGTTTGAGCCGCTGCTGCTGGTGCCCATCGCCATCGGCATGCTGGTGACCAATCTGCCCGATGCAGGCATGTTCCACGAGGTCCTCTTCGCCGGCGGCCACGTTCACTGGGACATTTTCCAGGGCGAGCCTGTCACGGCCAGCTTCTTGTCCGAGATGCTCAGCAACGGTGTCTCCGCCGATGTGCTGCAGCCGTATGTGGATTCCCTGTGGACCGCCGCCCAGAGTCTGTTCGATGCAGACGCTCTGAACCAGGCCTCTACCCAGATCGCCGCCTCCACCGGCGACGCGGTGAACTCCATGGCCGTCCAGATCCAGACCCTGGTCAGCGCGGAGCAGTTCGCTGCCGCCAGCGGTGTGACCCTGAGCAACGTTACCGTTTCCGTGGGTCTCATCGATGTGCTGTATCTGGGCATCAAGCTGGGCATCTACCCCTGCCTGATCTTCATGGGTGTGGGTGCTATGACCGACTTCGGTCCTCTGATTGCCAACCCCAAGAGCCTGCTGCTGGGTGCTGCTGCGCAGCTGGGCATTTTCATGACTTTCGTTGGCTGCCGTCTTATGGGCTTCAGCGGAGCTGAGGCATCCTCCGTTGGTATTATCGGCGGCGCCGACGGCCCCAAGGCCATCTTCGTCACCGCCATGCTCGCCCCGGCCCTTCTGGGCCCCATCGCCGTGTCGGCTTACTCCTATATGGCTCTGGTCCCGGTGATCCAGCCGCCTATCATGAAGGCCCTGACCACCGAAGAAGAGCGCAAGATCGTCATGAAGCCCCTGCGCCAGGTAAGCAAAAAGGAAAAGATCTTCTTCCCGGTGGTGGTCACCGTATTTGTTGCGCTGCTGGTTCCCTCTGCGGCGCCCCTGATTGCCTGTCTGATGCTGGGCAATCTGGCTAAGGAGTGCGGTGTGCTGGATCGTCTGAGTAAGACCATGCAGAACGAGTTGATGAACATCGTCACTATCTTCCTGGGCATCTCCGTAGGTGCCACCGCCACTGCCGCCACCTTCCTCAGCCCCAAGACCCTGGCTATCATGGGTATGGGCGTAGTGGCCTTTGGCTTCGGTACCGCAGGCGGCGTGCTGCTGGCCAAGTTCATGAATCTGTTCCTGAAGGAGAAGATCAATCCTCTCATCGGCTCCGCCGGTGTTTCCGCCGTTCCCATGGCCGCCCGGGTCTCCCAAAAGGTAGGCCAGCAGTATAACCCCGGCAACTTCCTCTTGATGCACGCCATGGGTCCCAATGTGGCCGGTGTCATCGGCTCGGCCATCGCCGCCGGCGTGCTGATCTCGCTGTACGGTTAATGGAGGTAATTGACTATGGAATTTTTGTCCAATAAACCCCTGCTGATCACCGATACCATCCTCCGGGATGCCCATCAGTCCCAGGCGGCCACCCGCATGACCATTGAGGATATGCTCCCCGCCCTGGAGATGTTGGATTCCATCGGTTATTATTCCCTGGAGTGCTGGGGCGGTGCCACCTTTGATGCGTGTATGCGCTTTCTCAATGAGGATCCCTGGCAGCGCCTGCGCACCATCCGCAAGCATGTGAAGAATACCAAGCTGCAAATGCTGTTCCGGGGGCAGAATATCCTTGGCTACAAGCACTATGCCGATGATGTGGTAGATGCCTTCTGCCGCAAGTCCATCGAAAACGGTATCGACATCATCCGCATTTTTGATGCGCTGAACGATGTGCGCAACCTGGAGCAGGCCATCAAGTCCACCAAAAAATACGGCGGCCAGGTGGAGGCCACCCTGTCCTACACCATCTCTCCCATTCACAACGAGGCCTATTTCGTAAAGCTGGCCAAGGAGCTGGAGCAGATGGGCGCCGATGCCATCTGCATCAAGGATATGGCAAACCTTCTATTGCCCATGGACGCCTACTCCCTGGTAAAGGCCCTCAAGGAGACTGTTTCCGTCCCTATCCATCTGCACACCCACAACACCTCCGGCACCGGCGACATGACACTGCTGATGGCGGCCTACGCGGGCGTTGACATCGTGGATACAGCCCTCTCCCCCTTGGCTAACGGCACTTCCCAGCCCGCCACCGAGTCTTTGGTAGCCACGCTGAAGGGCACCGTCCGTGATACGGGCCTAGACCTGGGCAAGATGTCCGAGGCTGCCGTTCACTTCCGCAAGGTGGCCCAGCGGCTGCAGGATGCGGGTATTCTGGATCCCAAGGTTCTGCGGGTGGACACCAACACTCTGCTCTACCAAGTGCCCGGCGGTATGCTTTCCAACCTAATCTCCCAGCTGAAGCAGGCGGGCAAGGAGGATAAGTATTACGATGTGCTGGCGGAAATTCCCCGAGTCCGTAAGGACTTTGGCTATCCGCCCCTGGTGACCCCCTCTTCCCAGATCGTGGGCACCCAGGCTGTTATGAATATCATCATGGGCGAGCGCTACAAGGTATTCCCCAAGGAGTCCAAGGCTATGCTTCGCGGTGAATACGGCAAGCTGCCCGGCGATGTCAATGAGGAGGTCCGGGCCAAGGCGGGCATTGCCCCCGAGGACGTCATCACCTGCCGCCCGGCAGATCTGTTGGAGCCGGAGCTGGAGAAGTATAAGGAGGAATTCAAGGACATCGCCAAGAGCGAGGAGGATGTTCTGTCCCTGGCTCTCTTCCCCCAGGTAGCGCCTAAGTTTATCGCCAATCGGGATAAGCCCGCTGCCCCGGCTGCTCCCGCCGCAACCACCACGGACCCCAACGCCGTCCGGGAGCTGTACGTGGAGTATAAGTTTTAAATCTCACTTCCTTTCGATTTCTCATCTTTCACCCCCAAAAGCTCGGAGCCGACTTGATTTTTCAAGTCGGCTCTGAGCTTTTATAAATGAATGAATCAAAACCTCCGGCTAAGCCGGAGGTTTTGATTCTCATCCGCATTCACGGAGCAATTCTTTAGCCCGGAGGCCAGGTCATATCCCGGCCGGACAGCACATGGAAGTGCAGGTGATGCACGCTCTGGCCGGCCTGCTCGCCGATGTTGGACACCACCCGGTAGCTCTCCAATCCCAGCTCTTGGGTCACCTTAGCGATGATCTCAAAGATGTGGGCCACCACGGCGCTGTTGTCGCCGCTGACCTCCGCCACGGAACCAATGTGGCTCTTGGGGATCACCAGAAAATGAGTGGGCGCCTGGGGATCGATGTCGTAAAAGGCATAGCACAGGTCATCCTCATACACCTTGTTGGAGGGAATCTCCCCTGCCGCAATGGCGCAGAACAGGCAATCATTCTTCATAGGATCTACTCCTTTCATTTAAATTGATTCATTGTTTCATTATATAGGTAGCCGATGGCCGCCAGCCGCTCCTCCAGGTCCGGACGGCTCACATCCAGGGCGCCGCACAGCTCCTCCAGGCTGCCGTATTCGTCCCGCAAGCGGGCGTTTACGAAGCTCAGCAGGATCACAGGATCGTTGGGGATCATATCAGCCCAGCTTTTCCGACACGAAGTCGTCCACTGCCGCCAGGGCATCGTCCACCTTCAGCGGGTCACTGCCACCGCCCATGGCGCTGTCGGGCTTGCCGCCGCCCTTGCCGCCGCAGAAGCCGGACACCAGCTTCACCAGGTCACCGGCCTTTACACCCTTGGCCACGGCTTCCTTGCCGCATACGGCCAGGAAGGTAATCTTTTCACCGGCGATACTGGCCAGCACGCCCACCACAGTGGGGTCCTTGTCCCGCAGGAAGTCACCCATCTTGCGCAGAGCATTGGCATCCAGGCCCTCCCGGGTGGCTGTAAGCACATGCAGGCCCTTCACCGTCTTGGCGGATGCCAGGAACTGCTTGGCTTCGCCCAAAGATGCCTCGGCCTTGAATTTCTCCAGAGCCTGGCGCAGCTGCTTCATCTCGCTGGCCTGCTGCTCCATCCGCTCCAGCAGTCCGGAGGGTGCCGTTTTGAAGAACTGCGCAGCTCTGACCAGTACGCCGCTGGTCTTTTCCATACTTTCCAGGCTCATACGGCCGCAGGTAGCCTCTATACGGCGTACACCGGAGGCAACGCTGCTCTCGGACTTGATGCGGAAGGGCCCGGCCTTAGCGGTATTATCCAGGTGGGTACCGCCGCAGAACTCCATGGAGAAGTCGCCCATCTCCACCACGCGGACGGTCTCGCCGTACTTCTCGCCGAACATAGCCACTGCGCCCTTTTTCTTAGCCTCCTCAATGGGCAGCGCCTCCGTTACCACGGGACAGCCCTCCAGAATGGCATCATTGACCATCCACTCCACCTGGCTCAGCTGCTCCGGCGTAATGGCCTCGAAATGAGTGAAGTCGAAGCGCAGGCGATCCGGCTCTACCAGGGAGCCCGCCTGATGCACATGGTCGCCCAGGACCTTCTTCAGAGCCGCATCCAGCAGATGTGTGGTGCTGTGGGCGCGGCAGATGGCCTTGCGCCGCTGGGCGTCGATGGCCGCCTCCACGGTGTCGCCCACCGCCAGCACGCCCTCGGCCAGATGGCCATAGTGCATGAACTTACCGCCCTTATTCTTTTGTACGTCTGTCACTGTAAAGGTCATTCCCTTTGCGGTAATAACGCCGTGGTCTGCCACCTGACCGCCCATTTCCGCATAGAAGGGCGTCTTGTCCAATACCACAATGCCGTCACGGCCTTCCTCTAACTGTCCGCACAGCTCATCATCGCACACCAGGGCCACCACTGTGGCCTCGCAGCTATCATGGTCATAGCCCACAAATTCGGTGGAGGGCACCTCCTTGCCGAACTCCACGCCGGCCCAGCCCAGATCGCCCAGAGCCTTCCGGGCCTCCCTGGCACGCTCCTTCTGCTCCTGCATCAGCTGGCGGAAAGCGTCCTCGTCCACCGTCAGGTTCTCGTCGGCGGCCATTTCAGCAGTCAGGTCAATGGGGAAGCCGAAGGTATCATACAGCTTGAAGGCGTCCGCGCCGGAGAACACCGTCTCTCCCTGGGCCTGGTGCTCTGCCAGCATCTCGGCGAAAATGCGCATGCCGCCATCGATGGTACGGGCGAAGCTCTCCTCCTCGGTGCGGATGACCTTGGTGATGTAGGTCTGCTTCTCCCGCAGGTCGCCATACTGGCACTCATTTTCGTGGATCACGGTGTCCACGATCTTATACAGGAATGGCTCGTTCACGCCCAGGAGCTTGCCGTGGCGAGCGGCCCGGCGCAGCAGGCGGCGCAGCACATAGCCCCGGCCCTCGTTGGAGGGGAGGATACCGTCGCAAATCATGAACGTGGCCGCCCGGATATGGTCGGTGATGACCCGCAGGGACACATCCCGTTTCTGGCTCTGGCCATAGAACGCCCCGGTGAGCTCCGAAACCTTGTTGGTAATGTTCATCACCGTGTCCACATCAAACAGCGAATCCACATTCTGACACACCACCGCCAAGCGCTCCAGGCCCATGCCGGTGTCGATATTCTTCTGCTTCAGCTCCGTATAATTGTCGTGGCCGTCGTTATCAAACTGGGAGAACACATTGTTCCAGATCTCGATATACCGGTCGCAATCGCAGCCCACGGTGCATCCGGGCTTACCGCAGCCGTATTTCTCACCCCGGTCGTAGTAAATCTCCGAGCAGGGGCCGCAGGGGCCGGAGCCGTGCTCCCAGAAGTTATCCTCCTTGCCGAAGCGGAATATCCTCTCCTTGGGGATGCCGATCTCCTGATTCCAGATGTCAAAGGCCTCGTCATCGCTCTCATATACAGAGGGATACAGCCGCTCCTCCTCCAACCCTACCACCTTGGTCAGAAACTCCCAGCTCCAGGCAATGGCCTCGTGCTTGAAGTAGTCGCCAAAGGAGAAGTTGCCCAGCATCTCGAAATAGGTGCCGTGGCGGGCGGTATGGCCCACGTTGTCAATGTCGCCGGTGCGGATGCACTTCTGGCAGGTACAGACCCGGCGCCGCGGGGGCTCCTCCTCCCCCTTGAACCAGGGCTTCATGGGGGTCATGCCGGCGTTGATAAGCAGGATGGACTTGTCGTTTTGGGGAACCAGTGAAAAGCTGGGCAGGCGCAGGTGGCCCTTGCTCTCAAAGTAGCTGAGGAACAACTCTCGCAGCTCGTTGAGTCCGTGATAGGGATGTGACATATGATTGACTCCTTCTTTATTATAAATTATAAATTTTGTAAAATATAGTGTTACGCTTCCTCTGGCGGGCAGAGGGCTGCGATCTCCTCATCCAGATACCGGTAAAACAGTGTCATCTGGTAGCCGTCCGCCAGGGCGTGGTGCACCTGCAGGGACACGGACACCTGGCTCAGGCCGCAGCGCATGAAGATCTTTCCCCAGGAAATGCGGACATTGCTGTCGGCGGGGACGGGCATCGGCTGGACAATGCCGGTATAGTTCAGCCACGGGACGCAGGAGACGAAGATGCGGGAGCTTTCGTCCGCCTCGTCCACCTCCAGCGTGCCGCCCCGACGGGCCTGCTGCTGCAAGCTGCGTCCCTGGGCGATATACTCCTCATAGGGCACCTGGGCCGAGCCCATGCGGCAATAGGCGTAGCTGCCGTCGGGCTTCATCTCGGTGAAGGAGGTGGGACAGTCGTCATACTCCACCACTTGCCCGCCCTCGATGCGGCGGCGCAGCTCCGGCACGCGGTTGGCCGCCCGGCTGACCAGATACAAAAGCGTAAGGAAAACGGGCTTTTTCTCCCGCTGCATCCACTCATACAGGCCGGTGATATCCACTGGCACCGTAAGCCCGGCACAGGGAAATGCATAGGCACTGAAGAGCTTGTACTGCTCCCATCTGGGATCGTTTTCCATCGATAGAACGCGGCGCTTCATAACCACCTCCAAAAAATAAAAACCTCCACCCCACACATAGGGGCGAAGGTCATCCTTCACGGTACCACCCTAATTCGGCAGAAAATCTCTGCCCTCTTAGCCATCCTATAACGGGGATACTCCGTCCGGCTCCTCACCGGCAGCTCCAAAGCGGCCCGCAGCCGCCTTTCTCCGACGGGCTCCCACCATACCCCGTCTCGCTTGGGATCAGCAAACTGCTTGACTTCATCTCTGCTTTTTACCTATTTTATCACAAATCCGGGACTTGTCAATACATTCTCCCAGTCCTCTCTCTATTTTTGTCCATCTTTCCTCTTGCCCGCCGACATTTTTCTGCTATACTGGTATCAACACGAACACGGAAGGTCGTATTTCTATGAGCCGAAGTCCCAATATAGACTGGTATCGCCATCTGTCTTTTGCCGCGGTAGGCGGCTTTTTCGCCGCCTATGCCATCCTCCTGCGGATGGGTGTCATGGCCAACGCCCAGACCCTGAATCTGCTGGAGCTTCTCCTGAATTCTCTGCGCGGCAACTGGTCCAGTGTCCTGCTGCATACGGGCGCTTTGGTTATTTATATGTTGGGTACCATGTCCACCGTGATCCTGCCCCATCTGTTCGGCTGGAATATGCGGCGTGTCTGTCCGCTCATTGATGCCGCCTGTGCCGTTCTGCTGGCTTTTTTCCCGGAGGATATGTCCATTCTCCCCTCCCTCTACCCTATCTTTTTTGCCATGAGCGTGCAGTGGAGCTCCTTCTCCGGTGCTCAGAACAACACCAGCTCCACCATCTTCTCCACCAACAATACCAAACAGGCTTCTCTCTCCCTGGCCCGCCACCTGTGCCGACAGGAACCGGGCCAACTGCGCCGGATGTGGTTCTATCTCTCCACACTTCTGTGCTTCCATTTGGGGGCCGCAGCGGGCTATTTCGCGGTCTCCCTTCTGCAGGTACAGGCTTCTCTGTGTGTTCTGCCCCTGGTCGCCTGGGCCTACTATATGGTGGTGTGCGAGGACCGGCATAACCGGGCCGCCGCAGATACTGCCGCATGAACTGATTGGAAGCGCAGACCGGTTCTGCCGTATATGCGGCGGCACACCGGCCTGTGTTACTATAAAAAACTCGTCCAGCGGCTGATTTTCGCTGCACAAGAAGAGGCGGACAATGTCCGCCTCTTCTTCGTCTTATTTTCTCGCTTTCTTGCTTTTTTGATGGAATAGTTCAGGTACTGGTGTACCAGGAAAATAATGAGGCCCTGAATGCTTTCCATCCCACTCAATTTGCATCGCATGATAGTAGAACCTCTATTTAAATTCTTTTTTTGAAAAACGTGACATACTCAACTCAAAAATTTAGTTTTGTGTCAGCTTTTTCGTTTTTTAGCATATGTAGATTATTCCACCAAACATCATCAGCTGAAATCTTAGCCCGGCTTAAACATGTATCAAGTGTAGAATTAAACAAATCATCCTCGGTATAGTTCTTTAATCGACTTAATATGCAGAATGCACCAGGCCAATTCATATCCTGTAACCATTCAAACAGTTCACTCAAGTAAGGAGCAAGTTCAGCGTCAGACTTTTTTGACAGAATCAATGCGCAGTTATCCCAAACATTTTTGCTGTAGGATTCCGTACAGGGTTGAATAAACACGCGAATGTCACGTTCTGCTTCAGCCATTTTTATACCGGCAGCTTGTATGCTTGCATCATTGTTCCAATCGATCATGTTCATAATACGATCAATATTATTACTCACGTTAACTCCTCCCAAGCTAAATCACTCGTTCCAATCTCTGAAATTATTAATTGCAGTAAGAAAACAGATTGTATTGTACCGGATGATAATAGGGCAAAGATAATACATCTGTAGTATCTGCATTAATAAACCGTCCAAACTCCGGGCTATAGTACCGGCTATTCAGGTAATACAGCCCCGTCTCGGCTGGACTCTTCTATGTGCCCAGGAGGGATTGTCATCCTCCCGTGCCTTGCTCTTTCGGGCGGTACCTGCCGAAAAAGCGAATGTAACTGCTATGTACCAGGTACCAGCAAGTTTTGCCTTTGTGATACCACGGCACTTGTCAGGAATATTCATGAAACCTTTTTATCTCAAATAATACCGTGATTAAAATGCGAACTGAAAACTATCGATGATAGAATCACACGCTTTTGCTTCAGCGCTTTTTCGTTTACTTTGATATGTGGCAAACACTATTTTCGGGTGTTTGGCAACAACCCACAATTTTATAAACCAACCATCAGATGTTGTGCCTGTTCCGTACAAAATTGTCTTGCCATCTCTGTTGAAAAGTATTAAAGGAGAATGCAGATTTATATTATTTTGATCAATAAATCTTTTGGCCAATATGCTCATCTGCTCATCTAAAGATTCTTTTGTTTTTAAAACATTAAAAAAAGATGTTGTTATCGCTCCATTGCCGCTGGGATTATACAAAAGAAGATTATCAATATCCTCTTCGGCACACTAATTGTTAGGTAATGTATAATTCAAATATTCATTATGATTAAGCGTCATTTATCTCACCTCTAATCATACAATTTAAGCACACCCGTCCAAGTCCCACCAAACTGTTGCCTTGCGGCTGATGTGTATCTATTGAGTTGGTTCATTCCTCAAGCAATAGCTTGTGGATTGTTGGGTTTCAATTCATATATAATACGATTGTTAAAATATGTTCCGTCAACCCTACATCCAGGTGCGATTGTTTGTTTTTTTAAAACTCCAGGTCCATAATCCATCTGTTTGTGCATTGCTTGACCTTTTCGAACCGCTGCTTTTACTTTCGGATTCTGCGTGCCTCTCCCTGTCGGGGTACTTGTCGGTGTTTGTGCTTTGGACATTGTATCCACCGACCAACCTCAGGATCGTAATAACGGCTGGATACATAATAGAATCCCATTTCGGTATCGTAGTAATAGTCCCGATAGCGGAAGGGATTCTTATCGCCCACGGTGTAGCCGGTGGCGTTGGTAACGGTGCACTTGCCCCAGGCGTCGTAGCTGTACTTAGCCACGATCTGCCCCGTGGCGGCCCGGGCGATGGCAATGACATCCCCCTGCAGGTTGTAGAGGTAATAATACAGCGTGTCGCCATTGGCGAAGCCCACCCGCTTGCCCGTGCTGTCGTAGAAGAACAGCATGGTGGTATCCCCGGTCTTCTGGGCCAGGATATAGCTGTCGTAGTATTCTAGTACCCGAATATTCTATAGATTTTGTCTTTAATGTAAGCGACCCACAATTTCTTTTGGACTGCCCAGTCGATTGCCTCGTTGACTTTTTCAATAATCTCCCTGTAGTTTTTCGTGATGTCATTTTGCAGGTCGATGACCACAAGTGCACGGTTTCTCATTTTATAATCCTCCTTTTTCTTACACCATAAGCAGCTCCAAAAACAATAAACGCAGCACAAACCTATTTTCTCGGTCTGCACTGCGTCTAAGCGTCTGGCATTTTGATTTCTTCAATTTTCCCGTCCTTGAAACAAATCACGCAGGTAAATTTACACTTTGGGCAAAATAGGGGGAAATCCTCCAATACAGTGCGCGGTCGTATTTGTGTTCTGGTTTTGCCGCCGCATCTGGGGCAGCAAAGCCAATCCAATTTGGATTGCAGTGGGTCAACCATAAACGCTTTTTTCGAGGGCAATATCTCGGCGAACAAATAGCCGCCGTTTTCGTGGGTAATTTCATGGGTAATTTGTGTGTAAAATCTGCAAATATACTCCAAAATACTGCAACGCCAAAAAGAAATATAAAACCCGGAAACCCCTTGAAAACAAAGGAAAAACCGGGAAACCATTGAAGTTTCCCGGTTTTTGAATTTGGCACGCCGTGAGGGATTCGAACCCCCGGCCTTCTGGTCCGTAGCCAGACGCTCTATCCAGCTGAGCTAACGGCGCATGTCTCATTCCTGACGACTTGATTATATTACCACGTCCCGAAACAAAATGCAAGCATTTTTTATAAAAAAACCGTTCTTTTTTCTTCCAGGCCATTTCCCGCTTGTCATAACGCCAAATTTGTGCTATTGTTGAAGCATAAAAGCACTATTCCCTGTGGCCTTTCAGGCGGTCTCAGGCGAAACGGAGGATACTATGAGCGTGAATTTCAGAACGCGTATGTTTGGCGGCTTCGACCGGGAGGATGTGGTCGCTTATATTGAAAAGATCACCAAGGAAAATCAGGCCCAGACGGAGGAATTGACCCGCGCCGGGGACGACCTGCGCCGCCAGAACGACGAGTTGGGCCAGCAGCTGGCCATCCTGCGCAAGCAGGCAGAGAGCTGCCAGGATTCCCGCCGGGAGATCGAGACGCTTACCGCGCAGGTCCAGTGTCTGGAGGCGGAAAACCGCCAGCTTCAGGAATCGCTGCACCAGATCCAGGAACACTGCGATGAACTGCAGGTTCAGGCGGACGAATATGCAAAGATCCGGGATCACATCGCAGAAATTGAGATCAATGCCCACCGCCGGACGGAGGAATTCCGCGCCCAGGCCATCCAGCGTCTCCACGAAACGGTGTCCAGGCAGCGCAGCTGGTGCGGCGAAAACAGCACCCGCTACAAGGAACTGCTGAGCCGCTTTATCGAAAAGCTCCAGAGCGCCCGGGACATTCTGCAAGAGACGGATCTCTCCGGCTTTGATGACATGCTCCGCAGTCTGGATGAGCTGGACGAGGAGCTGGACAAGTAAAAACTGCCGCAAACAAAAGCTCCCCCGCAGCTGCGGGGGAGCTTTTGCGCCCGAATGGGCTGTCACCGAATCGCAGTCACCTTGTATCCGGCGTCCTCCACGGCTTTGCGTAGCGCATCGTCCGTGACCTCCGCACCAGCTGTGACCGTGGCGGCCTTTTTCTCCAGATCCACATGGGCGCTTACGCCGGGCAGTGCATTCAGCGCGCCCTCCACCCGTCCGGAGCAATGGGCACACATCATGCCCTCTACGGTCAGAATTCTCTCCATACAGGTTCCCTCCTGATTGATTGTTTTTGTTTCGGTCTTGGGGCAGACGGGCCCCTTCCACAGCCGCAGGCGCAGGGCGTTAGTCACCACGCACACGGAGCTTAAACTCATGGCCGCTGCGGCGATCATGGGGTTGAGCGTGATCCCCAGCGCCGGGTACAGCACACCCGCTGCCACCGGGATACCGATGGCGTTATAGATAAATGCCCAGAACAGGTTCTCTCTTATGTTGCGGATCACCGCCCGGGATAGCTCCGTGGCGGTAACGATATCCCACAGGGAGCTGCGCATGAGCACCACATCCGCCGACTCGATGGCGATATCCGTGCCTGCGCCGATGGCCAGACCCACATCCGCCCGGGCCAGAGCCGGGGCATCGTTGATGCCGTCGCCTACCATGATGGTGCAGCGTCCTTCCTTCTGCAGCTTCTCCACACAGGCGGCCTTGTCCGTGGGCAGCACCTGGGCCAGTACCCGCCGCACACCTACCTGTCCGGCGATGGCCTGGGCAGTGACCTCATTATCCCCCGTCAGCAGCACGACCTCCCGGCCGGCATCCTGCAAGGCCTTGATAGCCGCCGCACTGTCCGGCTTCACCACATCCGCCACAGCGATCATACCCAGCAGCTTACCCTCCCGGGCAAAGTACAACGCTGTCCTTCCCTGAGCGGCCAAGGCTCCGGCCTTCTTCTGCACCGCCGCCGTATCCACGCCTGCGCGTTCCATAAAGGATTGATTTCCCGCGATCATTTTCCGCCCATCCAGCACGGCCTGCACGCCGCCGCCCGCAATGGCCTCAAAATCCGTCACCGGCAGAATGTCCAGGCCCCGCTCCTGCGCCGCCTGGGTAATGGCAGCGGATAGCGGGTGCTCCGACGGTTTTTCCACGGAGGCCGCCGCCTGCAGCAGCTCCTCCTCTCGCGCGCTGCCGCACACAATATCCGTCACCCGGGGCTTGCCTTCTGTTACCGTGCCGGTCTTGTCCAGCACCACGGTCTGGGCCTTGCCCAGCAGCTCCAGACTCTCGGCAGATTTGATGAGGATACCGCTCTGGGCCGCCTTGCCCGTACCCACCATGATGGCTACCGGCGTCGCAAGACCCAGTGCGCAGGGGCAGGAAATCACCAGCACCGCAATGCCGATGGACAGGCAGAACCGGATGCTCTGCCCTCCCACAAAGTACCACAGCAGGGCCGCCGCCAAAGCAATCACAATGACCACCGGCACGAACATGGCGCTGATCCGATCCGCCAGCCGGGAGATGGGTGCCTTGGAGGAGGCAGCCTCCTCCATCAGCTGCACGATCTGGGACAGGGTCGTGTCGCTGCCCACCCGCTGGGCCTCAAGCTCCACATAGCCGCTCATCACCACCGTGGCCGAGGTCACAGCCGAGCCCTCTGTTTTCTCCACCGGCAGGCTCTCTCCCGTAAGGGCCGATTCGTCCACCGACGCGTTTCCCTTGGTCACCACGCCGTCCACCGGGATCTTCCCCCCCTGGCGAACAATCACCGTGTCACCCACAACGATCTCCGCCGCCGACACCGTAACCTCCTGGCTGTCCCGCCGCACCACAGCGCTGTCCGGTGCCAGACGCAGCAGGGCGGAGATGGCCCCGGTGGTCTTTTTCCGGGAGCGCTGCTCCAGGTATTTGCCCACGGTCACCAGGGTCAGGATCATCCCGGCGGATTCAAAGTACAGGTCCGGCATCCCCGTCCGGTGTCCCGTCGCCAGCAGATACATCTCGATCAGGCTGTATACAAGTCCCGCCACAGCGCCCAGGGCTACCAGCGAGTCCATATTGGGGCTGCCCCGGAAGAGCCGGGAAAATCCCACGGTGAAATACGCGCGGTTCAGAATAATGATCGGTATCACCAGCACCAGCTCCGCCAGGGCCAGCACCAGGGGCTTCATATGGAATATCATCGGCACCGGCAGGCCCATCATGTGCCCCATGCTGATATAGAACAGCGGCACCAGGCATATCACCGACCACAAAAGCCGCCGCCCCATGGCGGACACCACCTCGTCCTGCTGCTTGTCCGGTGCCAGATCCTTCTCGTCCGCCTCCCGGGCACCGTATCCGGCCCGGATCACCGCGTCGATGATCTCCTGGGCAGTGACCTCTCCCTCGTCATAGGTGGCGTTCAGCCGCCCCAGCATCAGATTCACCGCCGCCGTCTTCACCCCTGGCAGCTGCGACACCGCCCGCTCCACATGGGCCGAGCAGGCCGCGCAGGTCATGCCTGTCACAGCAAATTGCTTCGTCATTGAAAGTGCCCCCTCACTTCATGAGCTTCTGCAGCGTGGTCACCAGCTCGTCGATGACCTCGTCGTCCCCCCGGCGGATGCCATCGGCCACGCAGGTACGGATGTGTGTAGCCAGCAGCTCCTTGCTGAAGCTGTTCAGCGCTGCGTTTACCGCCGACACCTGCACCAGAATGTCTGTACAGTAGGCATCCTTCTGCAGCATATCCCGCAGGCCCCTGACCTGCCCTTCGATCCGGCTGAGGCGGTTTGCAAGGCTTTTCTGCTCCTCCGCAGAGCGATGCTTCGTTTTCTGATGGCAGCAGCAATGATCCATTTCCATATACCTCCTGGGGGTATTTTTAGCACGGCGTCATTGTATACCCCCCAAGGGTATTTGTCAACGTTTTTCTTTCGGTTTGAACAAAATTGCCATGAGCACGCCGAATACCACCGCCGCCGCGATGCCTCCCGCGGTGGCCGTCAACCCTCCGGTCAGCGCCCCCAGCAGGCCCTGCTCCTCCACGGCCTTGGCCGTCCCCTTGGCCAGGGAATAGCCGAATCCCGTCAGGGGCACCGTGGCTCCTGCGCCGCCCCAGTCTACCACAGCCTGGTAGATGCCTATGGCCTGCAGCAGTACCCCGGCCACCACATAACCCGTCAGAATTCTCGCCGGGGTCAGCTGCGTCTTATCGATGAGCAGCTGTCCGATGGCACACAGCACGCCGCCGCATAAAAAAGCATGAAGATACTGCATCTCAATTCTCCTTTCCCGCCGAAATGATCACCGCATGGCAGATGCCCGGTATGCTCTCCCCCTGGAAAGACGACGTGGGCGACAGCAGCGCGCCTGTAGGCGCGAACACGATCTTTTTCCACCGTCCGGCCCGGAGCCCACCCAGCAGATACCCGTTCAGCACCGCTGCCGAGCAGCCGCACCCGGAGCCACCGGCATGCATGTCCTGTCCCTCCCGGTCATACAGCAGCAGGCCGCAATCCGTATACTTCTCCCCCAGCTCGATGCCGTCCTCCCGGAAGAAATCCGCCACGATGTCGTGGCCCAATTCTCCCAGATCCCCCGTCACGATCAGGTCGTATTCCGCCGGAGATGTCCCTGTCTCCCGAAACAGCGCCGATAGGGTGTCGTAGGCCGCCGGGGCCATGGCGGCCCCCATGTTGTTCACATCCTTGATACCCAGATCCACAATGCGTCCGCAGACGGTGTGAGTGATATACGGCCCGTCCCCCTGCCGGCCGAGAATGCAGCAGCCCGAGGCCGTAGCTGTCCACTGGGCGGTGGGGGTGCGCTGGTTGCCGTACAGCACCGGCATGCGGTATTGCCGCTCCGCCGTGCAGAAATGGGAGCTGGTCATGGCGCCCACGATGCCGGCAAAGCCCCCGTCGATCAGCAGCGCCGCCAGGGACAGGCTCTCCCCCATGGTAGAGCAGGCGCCGTAGAGTCCATAAAACGGGATCTTGAAATCCCGTAGGCCGAAGGAGGTACCGATGCACTGGTTCAGCAGGTCGCCCGCCAGCACATAGTCCAGATCCTCCGCCTGCAGCCCGCCCTTTTCCATGGCCTTTTGCAGGGCAAACCGCTGCATGGCGGACTCCCCCTTCTCCCAGCTTTTCTGCCCGAAATAGGTGTCCGGATTCAGTTCGTCAAAATAACCCGCCAGAGGCCCCTTGGCCTCCTGCTTGCCGCCGATGTTGGCGTAGGACAAGACGCTCACCGGCGAAGAGAGCTTCACCGTCTGCCGTCCCAGGCGCTTTGCTGTCATAACTTCCATCCTCCCGCAAAAAGATACCTTTAGTTTGCCGCTTTTTTCCCGAAATATGAAAAACCGGGCTTTCCGAAGAAAGCCCGGTTGAGACTGTCGATAAAATGCTATATTTGCGATAACGGTAAGGAAGGGTGTGTGAGGGAAACCCAAGAAGGGTGTCCCTCACCATTGAAATCAGTAGTTTTTGAAACTTTTTCAAAGTTTCAAAAACTTAGGCAGCGGGGCGAAAAGACTTTTTCGACACGCTGAAACGGGCTTTCCGAAGAAAGCCCGTTCCGTATTCATAGTATTTCCCGTTTACATTTTTGATTCTATCACCGCCAGCACGCCCTGCTCCACGGTGATCTCCGCCGACCCCTGCCACTGGTTGCTCACGCCGATGGGAAAGCTGTTTTCCACGGTGACATTGTCCAGCTCATACTTGGTGCCGTGGATGCTCACCCCGGTACACCGATCCGACAGGGCCAGCACCGAAAGGGAGTATCCCTCCCGCTCCGGCACCGACGCGTGCCCGCCGGTGAATATCAGCATCTCGTTCTCCTCGTCCACCAGGCGCACCCGCACTCCATGCCGGGCGGCATAGGCCGCCGCCTGAAGGTTCCCCAGCAGGTGATCCAACCTACCGCCCATAGCGCAGTAAAGGTATATCCTTTCACACCCGTTGGAAACGGCGTGTCGGATGGCCGCCATGGTGTCCGTATCGTCCTTCTCCACCGGCAGATCCAGTCTCGGCACGTCCTCCGGCAGCGGCCCGGTGTAGGAGTCAAAATCCCCCACCAGCAGATCCGGCCGCACCCCTTCCTGTCGCAGATATGCATAGCCCTTGTCGCAGGCCACGATGTACCCGCACTTTTCTATCTCCCGCAGGGGCGAAAAACATCCTCCTGCTACAATAGCCCAGGTTTTCTCCATTTCTATATCCTCCTATCAAAAACTGCCGATGGGGATGGAGCCGTCATCCGTCCCCTTCTCCACGGCGCAGATCTGCAGCCAATAGGTGCTGCCGTTTTCCATCTGTACCTGTACCCGCTCCCCGGCCTTGTGCCCCAGCACCGCCCGGCCCACCGGGGATTCCTTGCTGATCAGTCCCTTCAGGGCATCCTGCCGCAGGGTGGTCACCAGTGTGATCTTCCGCTTCTTCCCCGTGTTTTCCATGAGGATCTCCACGGTGTCGTACAGTCCTGCGGTGTCCGCCCCGGAGCGGTCCTCAATGACCCTGGCCGTTTTGATCATCCGCTGCAGATAGCGGATGCGGCTGTCGTTCCGGTTTTTCTCCTGCTTGGCGCATTTGTACTCAAAGTTCTCGCTCAAATCTCCAAAGGCCCGGGCGGTCTGCACATCCTCAATGAGCTTCGGCCGCAGCTCCCGCACCCGATAGTCGATCTCCTCCTGCATTTTCTGCAGGTCGCTCCTTGTCAATTCGTCGTACACGTTGACTCCTCCTTTATCATATCCGCCAGATCCTCCAGTGCCTTCGGCAGGTGCTGTATATCCAGCCCCGAATAGTTCACCACCAGCGTGTGCTGCCTGGCCTCCTGCTTTTGGTGATAGTAGTCTGACAGCATGGCAAGCTTCAGTCCCCTTTCCGCAGCCCGTCGCTGCAGCTCATGATCCGGCAGCTGCGTCTGCAGCTGAGCCAGAAAGTGCAGCCCCGCGTCCTGCCCTGTGATCTTCACCCGGCCCGCCAGCGGCCCCTGCATAAACTCCTCTATCACCTGATCCCTCTTTTGCCGGTATCGGTTTCGTATGCGGCCCAGATGCCGCTCAAAATACCCCCGCTCCAGAAATTTCGCCAGGGTATACTGCTCAAACCCGGACACTGTGCAGGCGTAGAAGCCCAGGTTCTCCCGATATCGCTGCAGCAGCCTCGGCGGCAGGATCATATAGCTGATGCGGATAGACGGCGCGATGGTCTTGGAGAACGTGTTCAGATACACCACGCATTGGTTTTCGTCCGTGGAATACAGCGTCGGGATCGGCCTGCCCACAAAGCGGAATTCGCTGTCGTAGTCGTCCTCCAGTATATACCGCTCCGGCTGCTCCGCGGCCCAGCGCAGCAGCTCCTGCCGCCGCCCGATGGGCATCACCGTCCCGGTGGGATAGTGGTGGGTGGGGGAAATATGCACCACCTGGGCCGACTGCTGCCGCAGCTCCTCCGCAGACAGGCCCGCCTCATCTATTCCGATGTACTTCACCTGCACGAGGTTGCTCTCGTATATGGCGGCGATCTTGCTGTATCCGGGATCCTCCACCGCGTAGCATTTATCCCTTCCCAGGAGCTGGATCAGCATGTGGTACAGCAGCTCCGTCCCGGCGCCCACAATGATCTGCTCCGGATCCACCTGCATCCCTCGGAACTGCTGCAGATAGTCCGCAATGGCCGCCCGCAGCTCCGCCGCGCCGTTGTATGGTGCCGCCCGCAGCAGCTCCTTGTCCTGTTCCAGTATAGTCTGGCGCATGAGCCGCGCCCATACGGTAAAGGGAAAGTACGCCGGATCCATGGCCCCGGATGCAAAGTCCAGCAACCACCCCTTCTCCCTTCTCGGCTCCGTGCACAGGGTGTGAGCAGCCTGTCGGCTCTCCGGCGGCCGATCCACCTCGGACACGAAGTATCCGCAGCGCTCCATGGCGTGGATATACCCCTCCGCCAGTAGCTGCTCATATGCGTTTTTCACGGTGATGATGCTCACCTCCAGATGCTGGGCCAGCGTCCGCTTGGAGGGCAGCTTCTCCCCCGCCTGCAGCCGTCCTGTCAGGATATCCTCCCGAATGAAGCGGTATAGCTGCTCATACAGGCTCTCTCTATTCTGTTTTTCCAGCGTGTAAGTCAGCATATGGCCTCCATCTGGTATTATCAAACAATATCGTAATGGGTATTTTAATATACCCAGTTCCTACTATAATACAGACATGGAAAAAACGCAAGAGGTGAATGAAATGAAAGATAAACGAATCCGCAATCTGGTCTTTGCCGCCTTGATGGCCGCGCTGACCTATGTAGCCACTATGGTGGTTCAGATCCCCTCCCCCATGCAGGGCTATGTAAACCTGGGCGACAGCTGCGTGCTGCTCTCCGGCTGGCTGCTGGGCCCCTGGTGGGGCGGTGCTGCCGCCGGGATCGGCTCCATGCTCACCGACCTGCTCAACGGCTACGCCCACTATGCCCCCGGCACTCTGGTCATTAAGGGCGTGATGGCTCTGGTGGCTGCCCTCATCGCCAAGGCTATGGCCAATAAGCCCGTAGGCTATGTGGTCAGCGGCGTGGTGGCCGAGATCATCATGGTCGTTGGCTACTTTGGCTATGCCGGTCTGCTGCTGGGCAAGGGCATCGGCGCTGCCGCCAGCATCCCCGGCAACCTGGTGCAGGCGGCCATGGGCCTGGCCATCGGCCTGATCCTCTTCACCGTGCTTAAGCGCAGCAAAGCACTGGACAAACTGGCTCTGGCGTGATACACTGTATATGCGCAGGCGGAGGCGATGCGGCCTCCGCCTGTCATCATTGGCAGGGAGTGTTTTCTCCCCAAAGGAAAGGATGATATCATCATGGCCGGAGTCGTGCATGAATTGGAGAAAAAAGAACTGTTCTGGCAGGTACAGAGTGAGGCGGCTAAGGCCGCCCAGCAGCTGCTGGATGCAGCGCATCTGCATCAGGGGCAGATCGTTGTGGTGGGCTGCAGCACCAGCGAGGTGGTGGGGCGGCGCGTGGGCAGCTGGTCCACGCCCGAGGTAGCCCAGGCCATTTTCAACGGACTCAACAGTGTCTTTGCCCCCCAGGGGATCTATATCGCCGCCCAGTGCTGCGAGCATCTGAACCGTGCTCTGATCGTCGAGCACGAGGCCGTTCCCGATGCAGAGATCGTGAATGTCAAGCCCCAGCCCAAAGCGGGCAGCTCCTTTGCCACCGCCGCCTATAATAGCTTCCGACACCCTGTAGCCCTGGAGGAGATCCACGCAGACGCCGGTCTGGACATCGGCGGTACGTTGATCGGCATGCACCTGAAGAAGGTGGCTGTCCCCGTCCGTCTGGATCAGGATCATATCGGCAGCGCCATTGTCTTGGCGGCCCGGGTACGTCCGAAGTTCATCGGCGGTGAGCGCGCCATCTATGACGAAACGCTGAAGGACGGCTATCCCGACTTCACCTGACCTCTTCCCTGAATACAGGTAAGTAAATGAGCACCGGCATTGGCCGGTGCTCATTTTTTGCATATTTATGTAATGGGGAAAATCAGCTTCAGCACGCCGAATACCACCAGGCACACCCCGGCGGCGATCAGAAAGCGGAAGCACACCTTTCTGTTCGGCAGAGCCTTTTCCTCGTCCTCCTCGTTCTGCCAGCGCACATAAAACCACCCGGCAAACAGCAGACATACAAGCGGCCCAAAGATCAGGCCGATTATCGCCACAAAACCCATAGCAAATCCTCCTTCTTTTTTGTTAGTATACCGGAAAAATCCTCCACCGTCAAGATGCTCTCTCCCCCCTGCGCCCCTTCCCCGTCTCGACCGTTGTCAGATTTTTACAACCGGTGTACTTTCCCTTCTCCTCCCATTCGTGAATATGTCCCAAATATGCATCGGTGCAAATATTTATTCATGTTTTGCTTGACATGTGTGAATATTTATGTATAATGAACTCATCACATAAAACCGTGCATTCCTCAGCGCCAAGAGGGAATCGCACAGGAAGGGAGAACGAAAAAATGAAAACGATGAAGAAACTCTGGCTCCTTATGACCGCACTGACAGCCACGCTGCTGCTCTGCGTGATCAGCGCCTCGGCCTGCACCATGGTGTATGTAGGCTCCGACCTGACAAGCGACGGTTCTTCCTTCATGGCGCGAAGTGAGGACTATTCCAACAGCTACAACAAGATCGCCTATGTAAACGCCCACGGTAAGTACGCCGCCGGCAGTTTTTATCAGGGCTGCTACGGTTTCACCCACACCTTCAGCCATGACAGCTATTCCTATACTGCCACCTCCGATGACAACACCTCCGGCGTGTGCCCCGACTGCGGTCAGACCCACTCCCACACCCCCATGGAGGAGGTAGGCACCAATGAAAAGGGCGTTTCCGTCTCCGCCACCGTGACCCTCTCCGGCAACGGCAAAACCGCCGGCTGGGACGGCAGCGGCGTTGACCCCATGGTCGACAAGGGCATCTGCGAGAGCGATCTGGCCACCATCCTCCTCAGCGAGGCCTCCTCGGCCAAGGAGGGTGTGGAGCTGCTGCTGCACATCTATGACACCGTGGGTGCCGGCGAGCAGGCCGGCGTGCTCATCGGCGACCAGAATGAGATCTGGTATGTAGAGAACTTCACCGGCCACACCTACATCGCCGTGAAGCTGAGCTCCAACATGATCGCCATGAACCCCAATATGGGTGCCATCGGCCTTGTAGACCTGGACGACACAGTCAACGTCCTCGCCTCCGAAAATCTCATCGATGTGGCCAAGCAGGCCGGCACCTATGCAGGCGATGAGGGGGAAAACACCATCGACGTTTTCAAGTCCTACTGCGGCTATGCCACTGAGGAGCCCAATGCCCGGCTGGTAAACGGCCTGAACTACTTCCTGGGCGAAAACGCTCTGACCGCCTCCTCCCTCTCCCCCGAGGACTTCACCATCTCCAACGTAAAGGACGGCCAGATCGTCCCCCTGTATACCAATATCCAGAACGCTCTGGGCGAGATCGACATCCAGGATCTGGTGGACTATTATAAGGTAGACGGCATCGGCAATACCGGCAATCTGGAGTGGCATATCTTCCAGATCCAGTCCACCGGTGCTATGGAGACCTCCACTCTGGAGTGGTTGGCCATGGAGCACGGTCAGTACACCGTGTCCATCCCCTACTTCCCCGTCCTGACCACCGATATGTACGCAGGCTATAAGGTCGGCGGTACCGAGGCCAGCTTCACCACGGAAGCACCCGACTCTATGTACGGTGCCTACCCCTACACCTCCTGGAATGGCGCCACCGGCTACATCGTCCTGCCTGACGGCTGGGAAAGCAGCTACTACTGGACGGTGGACGCGCTTTCCAACTACGCCCTGTCGGATCTGTGCTCCGATGCAGACGATGCCCTGATCCACACCCAGCTTGCCAAGATGCAGCAGCTCTGCTATGACAAGGCTCAGGAGATGCAGGCCGCCCTGTCCGGTATGAGCATCGACGAGGCGAAGGCCTATGCCACCGAGGAGAGCGCCGCACTGGCCGAGCAGGCCCACACCCTGACCCTGGAGCTGTATAAGCACGTCGTGTCCCACGAGCACAGCTACGGCGACTGGGAGACCACCACTGCCCCCACCTGCAAGGACGAGGGCGTAGCCACCCAGACCTGCACCATCTGCGGCGAGACCCAGACCAAGAGCCTGCCCAAAACCGATGCCCACAGCTGGGACGACGGCGTTGTGACCAAGGCCGCCACTGCGGATTCTGACGGTGTCAAGACCTATACCTGCACGGTATGTCAGCAGACCAAGACGGAAGCTATCCCCGCCGCCGCGCCCGCCGTGCCCGACAAGGATGACACCGATGCCTCCGACACCAATACCCCCGATGCGGATGCCAACCCCGAAACCGGTGATGCTGGCATCGCGCTGCTGGCTGCGGCAGTGGTTCTGTCCGTGACCGGTGCCGCGCTGGTTCTCAAGAAGAAACTGCTAGTAAAGTAAAATAAGGTAAAATCGACAGACTCAGACCTCCGGCTCCGCCGGAGGTCTGAGTCTGTCGGTAAAGTAGTATATTTGCGATAACGGTAAGGAAGGGTGTGTGAGGGAACCCCAAGCGGGGTGTCCCTCACCATTGAAATCCATAGTTTTTGAAACTTTTTTCAGAGTTTCAAAAACTTAGCCAGCGGGGCGGAAAAGCCTTTTCCGCCCCGCTGATATCTCCGGCTCCGCCGGAGATCGTCCCTTGTTGCATCTTCGGTATTCCGTCCGTCAAGCACCTGCCGTCATTCCCCGGGAAAGGTCACGGTGATGGTCGTTCCCTGCTCCGACTGGCTCTGCAGGTCGATCTGCGCGCTGTGCAGCGCAGCAGCGTGCTTCACAATGGACAGCCCCAGTCCCGTGCCGCCGATAGCACGGCTATGGCTCTTATCCACCCGGTAAAACCGCTCAAACACCCTGCTCTGGTGATCCGGGGGAATGCCGATGCCGGTATCCGCCACCGACACATAGACCCCCTGCTCCTGCCGTCCCACCGTTATGGTGACCCGGCCGCCAGGGTGGTTGTATTTTATGGCATTGTCGCAGAGATTGTAGACCATCTCGTGCAGTACCTGCTCCACGCCGTGTACCGTCTGCGCCCGACCCTGCATCTGCAATGTGATCTCCTGCTTTTTTGCGATGGATTCCAGGCTCTGCATCACTTCATCGCACAGTCCGTACAGCTCCACATCCTTCCACTCCATATCGCCGCCCCCCTCTTCCAACCGGGACAGGTCAATGATATCCTCCACCAGGTTTGTCAGTCGGGCACATTCCTTCTGGATATCCCGGCTAAACTCCCGTACCTTATCAGGCGGCACAAGGCCCTGGCTCATGAGCTCAGCAAATCCGGAGATGGACGTCAGAGGTGTTTTCAGCTCGTGGGACACATTGGCGGAAAATTCTCTTCGCAGCTGTTCCCGCTGCTCCCGCTCCGTCACGTCCATGGACAGCACCACCGCGCCTGTGACCTGGCCGGATTCCAGCACAGGGCTTGCGATTACGGAAAGGGTTCTCTCCCCCTGCTGCACCAGCTGCTCGCACCGCCGGCCGGACAGCGCCTGCTGCGCCGCCTGCCGGAGCCGCCCCTCCGTGCAGCGAGCGATGTTATCCGCTCCCGCCGGCAGGAGCACCGCCGCGCTGTGGTTCTCCGTCAGCACACGCCCCCTCTGGTCGATGAGCAGGAATCCCTCGCTCATGTTCTCCGTCATGGCGGAAAACTCCCGCATACGGCGGCTCAGCTCGTCCATCTGCCTGCGTATGGTGTCCTTCTGCTGCTGCAGGCGCTGGGTCAGGGGCTGCAGCTCCGGGTACACGTCCTGGGGGTCATCCGGGGAGATGGCGTTGATGGGCTTCGTGATCTGCCGGGCCAGCCGCACCGACAGGGCCGCCGTCAGAATGAGCAGCACCGCCACCGTGGCCGCAATGGGCCAGGCCATATTCAGCAGCATGGCCCCCAGACTGCTCTGCTCCCGGCTCAGGCGCAGCACCGTGCCGTCCTTGAGCCGTAAAGCGTAGTATAGGTTCTTTCGCAGGACCGTGCTGGAATAGTGGCTGCTCCTGCCGGAGCCCTCCCGCAATGCCTGGGAGACCTCCTCCCGGCTCAGGTGGTTCTCCATACCGGATGCCTTGGCCACGCTGTCATAGAGCACCGTGCCGTCGGAATCGATGAGGGTGATGCGGTCCGCAGAGCGTATCTGATCCGGGGAAATGTACTCCAGGCTCTGCTGCAGCTGCTGCGCCTCCTGAGACAGAGAGGCAAAGGACTGCTTTTCATAATACCCATACAGGATACCGGAGAAAAGACAGGCCCCCGCCGCCAGCACCAGCAGTGCCAGGCAAAACAGGCTGCGGATGATCTTTCCGGTCATACCTGCCCTCCCAGTTTATAGCCCACGCCCCGCACAGTCTCGATCAGGCCGCCGGCCGCCCCCAGCTTTTGCCGCAGAGTGCGGATGTGCACATCCAGGGTGCGGTTCTCCCGCTCCGCCTCCAAACCCCATACCCGGTCCATCAGCACATCCCTTGTCAGCACCCTGCCCTGCTGCTGTAAAAGCAGCGACAGGATCTCAAACTCCTTATATGTCAGCAGAACCTCCTGTCCGTTCACCTGTACCTGCCGCCGCTGAGGGCACACATACAGCGGCCCCACCTGCCAGTGCTGCTCCTGAGGCACTTTTTCCGTGCGGCGCAGCACGGCCCGCACCCGGGCCAGCAGCTCCATCATGCCAAATGGCTTGGATACAAAATCGTCCGCCCCGCAGTCAAGCCCTGTCACCCGGTCAAACTCCGTATTTTTTGCCGTGAGCATAATGACCGGTATGGCCTGGGTAGCCGATGCGTCCCGCAGCTTTTTCAGAACGGACAATCCATCCTCCTCCGGCAGCATCACATCCAGCAGCACCAGCTCCGGCAGCTGCCGCCCCACCGCGCGCCAGAACTCCGACGGCCTTTCAAAGCCCGCCGCTTCAAAGCCCTGACTCTGCAGCGCATAGACAACCAATTTACGGATGCTCTCGTCATCCTCCAGCAGATAGATCATTCATTTCACCTTCTTCCGACTCCATTATATCGTATTGTTGTAAAAAAGAAAATCCACTTCCTGTTAAATCTATCTTAAATCATGGAAAATTTCCTAAAAAATTCATGCGTATTCTCTTGCTTTTTTCCCTTTGATCGATAAAAATCTGTCGACAACAGCCGCTAAATTTTGTATACTGTTAAATAGACTTTAAATTAGGAGGGGAAAAGCGGATGGGTATATCCGACGTCATCACCCTGCTGGGCGGTGTAGCGCTGTTCCTGTTCGGCATGAGCCTGATGGGAGACGGCCTGAAAAAAGTCGCCGGCAACAAGCTGGAGCTGGTGCTTTACCGGCTCAGCAGCACCCCGCTCAAGGGTGTTTTGCTTGGCACAGGCGTCACCGCGGTGATCCAATCGTCCTCGGCCACCTCGGTGATGGTGGTCGGCTTCGTAAACTCCGGCATGATGCAGGTGAAGCAGGCCATCGGTGTGGTCATGGGTGCCATTCTGGGCACCAGCGTTACCGGCTGGATCCTGTGCCTGTCCGATCTGTCCGGCGGCAGCGGATGGGTGGAGCTTCTCAGCACCACCACCCTCACAGGGATCGTCGCCATCGTGGGCATCATCCTTCGCATGACCAGCAAACGCCAGAGCACCCTGTCCGTGGGTAATATTCTCATGGGCTTTGCCGTTTTGATGTTCGGCATGTCCGCCATGAGCGGTGCCGTCGCCCCTCTGAAGGAAAGCGAAGCCTTTACCGGTATCCTCACCAGCTTCTCCAATCCCTTTCTGGGCATTCTGGTGGGCATTGCCTTCACCAGCATTCTCCAGAGCGCCTCGGCTGCAGTGGGTATCCTGCAGGCGCTGGCAATTACCGGCGCTGTGACCTTTGAGGTGGCCTTTCCCATCACCATGGGCATTGCCATCGGTGCCGCCGTGCCCGTCCTGCTCAGTGCTCTGGGCGCCAATATCCACGGTCGCCGAACCGCCTTTGTCTACCTGCTGATCGATGTGCTGGGCGTGGTGATCTGGGCCACCGTGTTCTATATTTTGAACGCCTTCCTCCATTTTTCCTTTATGTCCATGCAAATGACCACCGTTTCCATCGCCCTGCTGAATACGCTGTTCCGCCTGGCCACCGTCATCGTGCTGGTGCCTTTCATCGGCCTTCTGGAGCGTTTTATCTGCTTCCTGATTCCCGACAAGCGCGGCGCAGACCCTGCCCAGCTGGAGATGGATCGCCTGGAGGAGCGCTTCCTGCAGCATCCGGCCCTGGCTATTGAGCAGAGCCGGGAGGTTACCTCCGCCATGGCCAACACCGCCTGCCGCAACCTGGCGAACTCTATGGATCTCCTCAATGACTACACCGAAAAGGGTTTCCAGCATGTTGAAGAGCAGGAGGACACCATCGACCGCTTTGAGGACAAGCTGGGCACCTATCTTATGAAGATCACCGTCAAGTCCCTCAATACCCGCCAGAGCGAGGAGGTCTCCAAGTATCTCCACACCATTTCCGACTTTGAGCGCATCGGTGACCACGCGCTGAATATAGCCCAGTGCGCCAAGGAGATCCACGAGAAGAACATTGTATTCTCCCAAGAGGCTCAGCACGAGCTGACGGTTCTGCAAACGGCCATCCGCGATATTCTCCTGCTCTCCGTGGACACTTTCATTGCCAGCGATGTGGAGGATGCCCGCCGGGTAGAGCCTCTGGAGGAGATTGTGGACACCCTCTGCGACGAGATGAAGAGCCACCATATCGAGCGCCTGCAGCGCGGCGTGTGCACCCTGAATCAGGGCTTTGTTTTCAATGACCTGCTGACGAACTTTGAACGCGTGGCCGACCACTGCTCTAACATTGCCCTGGCCGTCATCGAGCTGCAATCCGACTCCTTCGACACCCACGAGTATGTCCGCAGCCTGAAGCAAATGAAGGACGATTCCTTCGCCAAGTACTTCGACGAGTACAAGCACAAGTATTCCCTGCAATAATATCCGTTCTGTTCCAAAGTCCCTGCCCTTATTCATGGAAGGCAGGGACTTTTTTCGTCCCGTCTCCCTGCCCTTCTTTCACCCCCGGTGCACCGGGCGCATAGTATGGAGAGCAATGGGAGCGTGAGAACGATGGCCTACGATGAGCGAGAGCTGCTGGCCCGGCTCATACAGTGTGAGGCGGGAGGCGAGGGTGAAACCGGAATGAAGGCGGTTGCAGGCGTGGTGATGAACCGGGTCAATGTGGTCGGCGGCGAGTATGACCGCCTGGGGCAGGGCGACCTGTATAACATCGTGTTCCAGCCGGGGCAGTTTACCTGTCTGTCGGAATATGTCGGCGGGGTTTACAACCCCCAGAACATCTACAACATGCGTCCAACCCAGGAAAACTACGACATCGCGGATTGGGCTATAGCCGGCAACCGTCTGCCGATAGTGGGCGATGCCCTGTGGTTTTACAATCCATATGACCGGTCCTGCCGAGCCAATTTCCCCTCCGGCGTGGGCCAGTTCGTAGAGCGGATCGGGGACCACTGTTTTTACGTCCCCACAGATGCTTATTATGAAACTTGAGTGAGGTGTGATGTATGCTGCAAATACATACAGATCCACAGGCGGAGAGCCTGAGCAATCCGTCCGGCGGTGCGGCGGGCATGAGTCCCAACGTGCTGGGCAGCGACAGCATGACGGGCATGAATCCCGGCCAAAACAGTACCGGCACAACGGGCATGACCCCCATGCAAAGCAGCAACATGGCTCTGATCCCCCAGCGTCCGGAGCACATGATGCTCCAGCAGGGCGGCATGGAGATCATCGAAGGGCCTGCCGGCAGCCGGGAGGTGACCAACAGCTCCGTCCGCGGTCTGCTGGCCCGGAATTTGGGTTACTATGTGGTGGCCAGCTTCCTCATGGGCACCCAGCAGGCCATTCAATGGGAGGGGATCCTGGCCAGTGTGGGCAACGACTATCTGGTGATCTACCAGCCGGACCAGAACCGCTTTGTCAGCGGAGACATTTATTCCCTGAAGTTTGTGGAGTTCCACGAGGATCAATCCCCCTGCTCCGGGTATCGGCGGCGGGATGCCTATCACGGCTGGTAAAAAAACATCCCCGAAGCGATGCCTTTCGCTTCGGGGATATATGAGACTGTCGAAAATTCCTCCGGAATTTTCCGACAAAGGGCTTGCAGTCTGCTGTGCGCATAATTTGTCCGTCGCAGACGGACAAATTCCACACTGGCAGCCTGAGAAGTATTTTCTCTCACGCGCAGGTCGCGAGAGAAAATGATTCCAACTTTTCGCGTCTGCGGACGCGAACTCTGCGAGGCTTTTTTTTAACGCTGACATATCCCCGAAGCGATGCCTTTCGCTTCGGGGATATGTCATTTCTGCAATTCCTCGCCGGAAAACAGGTCCCATGGATATTGCATCGGCGGCGGCTGGGTGATGTCGATCCTGTCTCCCGTGATCGGGTGCGTCAGCGCCAGCCGGTATGACCACAGGGCGGGTGAGCACCGGGGATCCTTGCTGCCGTACCGGATGTCCCCCAGCAGCGGCAGCCCCCGGGAGGAGAACTGCACGCGGATCTGGTGGGTGCGCCCCGTGTGCAGGCGGACGCGCACAAGGGTCAGCTCCTCCGTTTCGTCCACCACCCGGTAGGTCAGCTTGGCCTCCCGCACCCCCTTGCGCATCCGCTTAACTACATAGCTTTTGTTTTTGGCCGCATCCCGGAACAAAAGGTCCGTCAGCTCCGCCTCCCTTTCCGCCGGATGCCCCCGGAGAACGGCCAGATACTCCTTCACTACCCTGTGCTCTGCCACGGCGGCTGTGAGCTTTCCGGTAACGTCCCTACGCCGGGAAAAGATCATCAACCCTCCTGTTACCTTGTCCAGCCGATGCACCGTAGCAATGTAGTCCGGCTCCCGCCGGGCCGCATAGCGTTCCCGCAGGAGGCGCGGCATAGACGCGCCGGAGCTGCTGTCCTCGGATAAGACCCCCACGGGCTTTACACACACCAGCAGGTATGGGTCTTCATATAGAATTTTGAGCGCATCGTATGGCATATGGTTCCCTTTCCCAATAAGGCAGACGCCATGAATCATGGCGTCTGCCCGGTTTCATTATTTTCTGCGTCTGCCGCGATAGTTGCGGAAGCTTCCGCGCTTTCTACGGCTTGACCCGTAGCGATTCTTGGGACGCAGCACCTTCAGCCAGACCACGATTAGGATCACCAGCAGGATCACCACCACCAGCAATATCTTCACAATGGTCTTGGAAAAGAACTGGCCGATCAGGTATTTGCCCTGCAAAAACCGGTTTACTCTCACGCTGTCGGCCGCCTGCAGCTTCACCGTGGCGTAGGTCACTCCGTCATAGGAGAGGGTCATCTCGCCCAGCTCCTGCCCGGCCTCAATGGGGGCATAGGCTGTGCCGCCGTATACCGTGACCTTACGCTCCAGCATCTCCGGGGTCACATCGTTGGGCAAAAGCAGCTCCACATCCTCGGCGGTGTGCACCAGTACGGCGTTGGTCTCCTTGCTCAGCGCCACCGGCACCTCCTGAATCAGATCCTCCTTGGTGAACACGGTCTTGCTGGTAAAGCTGTTGTAGCCCCAGTCCAGCAGTGTGGCGGAGTCCACAAAGCTCATGGTCTTTGTTTCGCCGCCGATCTCCTTTGTGCCGCAGCCCAGCACCACGGAAACCAGCCTGCGCCCGTCCTTCAGCGCCGAGGCCACCAGGCACCGGCCCGCCTCATCGGTGTATCCGGTCTTCAGGCCGTCGGCATAGTCGTATATGTAGCCCAGCACGCGCCAGTTGGAGATGAGCGCATTGGTGGAGTGCAGCTCCCGGGCGTCGGATTTGTTGGTCGCCGGCACGTCGTAGGATTTGCTGCCGCATATGGTCATGAACAGGTCGTGCTTCATGGCCTCGTGGGCGATGAGATAGATGTCCCATGCGGTGGTATAGTGCTGGGGATTGTGGAGTCCGTTGGTGTTTGCAAAATGCGTCCCCTCGCAGCCCAGCTCCTGGGCCCGCTGGTTCATCAGATCCACAAAGCTCCCAATGGAGCCGGATACAGCCTCCGCCAGAACATTGGCCGCCTCATTGGCCGAAACCACCAGCAGGCAGTAGAGCAGCTGCTCCACTGTCAGCACCTCTCCGGCCTCGATGCCGGCGGTGCTGCTGTCCTCGTCGATACTGCTGACAGCCGTGGCGGATGCGGTAATATTCTGCGTCAGGGACAGCTCCCCCCGATCCACGGCCTCCAGCACCAGCAGTGCGGTCATGATCTTGGTGATGCTGGCCGGGTAGGCCTTTTCCTTTTCGTTGTGTCCGTAGAGCATCCTCCCGGCGGTCTCATCCATCAGCAGGGCGCATTTTGCATCCAGGGTGGGAGCCTCCAGCGCCAGGGCCTGGGGCGTCAAGCACAGAGCCGTCAAAAGGACGGAAAGCAAAAAAACAGATAAAATGCGGCGAATTTTCATAGTCGTTTCTCCCAATCTATGGTATAATACCGGTAAGATGGTTATTATACTTTCTTCTCGCGCCATTTTCCCCGGATTCGCCGGAAAACGAAAACGGCAGCATCATAATTTACAGACTTATGGCTAAATTATAAGCAAAAAATAAGGTGGAGTCAACAGTGAAAGCCAGATTTAAGCTCACAAAAACCGAAAAACTGCTTTTCCTGCTGGCCCTTGTTTTTATTCTCGGGATGCTTCTGTATAAAAATGCCAGAACATCCGACACCTGGTGGCAGATCACCACCGAGCGGGAGAGCAGCATAGAGCGGCAGATCATTCCGGTGAATATCAATACCGCCACCCAGGAGGAGCTGGTGGCGGTGGAGGGCATCGGGCCCAAGCTGGCCCAGCGGATCATTGCCTATCGGGAGGAGCACGGCCCCTTTCAGGCCATCGAAGAACTGGACAACGTCAAGGGCATCGGACCCAGCCTGATTGAGAGCATCCGATACCTTGTCTGTACGGAGGATCAGCAATGAAAATATTGGTAGTGGACGACGAAAAGCTGCTGGTAAAGGGGATCACCTTCAACCTGCAGAACGAGGGCTACGAGGTAGAGGCCGCCTACGACGGCATCACAGCGGTGGACATGGCCCGGCGGGAAGCGTATGACCTCATCATTCTCGACTGGATGATGCCCGGAAAGTCCGGCAGCGAGGCATGCATGGAGATTCGCACTTTTTCCGACGTGCCTGTGATTATGCTCACGGCCAAAAGCGAGGACAGTGACAAGATCATGGGCTTTGCCTGCGGGGCGGACGACTATGTGACCAAGCCCTTCAACATTATGGAGCTGAAGGCCCGGATCCGGGCACTTCTCCGCCGCTCCACCGGGATGAGACGGAAGGCACAGGAGAGCAGCCTTCTCTCCTGCGGTGATTTCACGCTGGACATGGGGCAGCGTGTGGCCCTGCGCCAGGGCCGCGTGGTGGATCTGACGGTAAAGGAGTACGACCTGCTGGAGGTGCTGATGAAGAATCCCCGGCATGTGTTCAGCCGGGAGAAACTGATGGATCAGGTCTGGGGCTATACCTACGCCGGGGACTACCGAACAGTGGACGTGCATATCCGCCGCCTGCGGGAGAAGCTGGAGCCGGACCCGGCTCAGCCCCGTTATATCCTGACCAAGTGGGGAGTGGGGTACTATTTTCAAAATGAAGAGCAGTCTGCAATTTAAGATCGGCCTGAGCTACCTCTCCATCATAGCGGTGGTGCTGATCATTTTGAATACATACCCGCTCATCGAGTCGCAGAACCTGGTGTTCCGTTCCAAGGAGACGTCCCTCAACGGCAGCGTGAAGGTCATTGAGTCGGCCCTCTCGGGCCTCTCCTCCCTGACAGAGAGCAATGTGGAGAAGGCTCTGTCCGGTCTGGAGGAGACAGGTGCCAGCCGCGTACTGGTCACAGACACCACGGCCCGGGTGCTGTATGACACTCGCCAGCAGGAAAACGCCCGGGGGCAGTACGCCTTTTACACAGAGATTGCCCAGGCCCTGGACGGCAACGATACCTTTTACTGCGTGTATAACGGGGAGGCTTTTCTGAGCCGGGCCGCAGCACCTGTTGTATACCGCAGCCAGATCATCGGTGTGGTATACGCCTATCAGTACGATGCCCAGCAGGGCGGTCTGCTGAAGGGGCTGGAGAAAAATCTGATGACCATTTCCGTGGTGGTAGCGGTGCTGGTCATCGGTGTCAGCCTGCTGTTCTCGCGGATGTTCACCAGCCGCATCAGCCGCCTGCTCCAGGCCATCCGCAGTGTCCGGGAAGGCTCCTATAACCATCGGGCCCAGGTAAACGGCTCTGACGAGATCGGCCAGATCGCCGCGGAGTTCAACAGTCTCACCGGCCGCCTGCAAACCACGGAGGAGGCTCGCCGCCGCTTCGTGTCCGATGCCTCCCATGAGATGAGAACCCCCTTGGCGGGCATCAAGCTGCTGGCCGACTCTATCCTGCAGACGGAGGACATCGATCCCGCAACCACCCGGGAATTTGTGTCGGATATCCGGGATGAAGCCAGCCGTCTGGAGCGCATCACCGAGGATCTTCTGCGTCTCACCCGGCTCGACAGCGGCGCGGTGGAGCCGCCGGTTCGGGTGGCTGTAAAGCCCGTTTTGGAGCGGGCAGTGCGGATGCTGCAGCCGGTGGCCAGGCAGCGGAACATTTCCCTGACCTGCCAGGCCGATGCCGCTGCAGCCGTGCTGGCCACCGAGGGCGATATCCATCAGATCCTGTATAACCTCATGGAAAACGGCGTGAAATATACCGTCCCCGGCGGATTTGTCCGGGCGGATGTATCCATCGACGGTGCTCAGGTGGTGATAACGGTGTCGGATAACGGCATCGGCATCCCTGCCGAGGATATGCCCCATGTCTTTGAGCGTTTCTATCGGGTGGACAAGGCCCGCTCCCGTCAGATCGGCGGCACCGGCCTGGGGCTGAGCATCGTGGGCGATACGGTGCAGCGCCGGAACGGAAAAATTACCGTGTCCTCCCGAGAGGGCGGCGGAACAGAATTTGTCGTGCGATTCCCTCAGGCGGAGGTGGCGGAATGAAAAAGCGATACATGGCCGCAGCCCTGCTTATTACGCTGCTGGTGCTGCTGACAGGCTGTGCCCGGGATGAAAAGGATGGGCATATCCTGCGTCTCTTTTACCCTGCACCGACCTATGAAGCCGGCGGGGATGTGATCCATTCTCAGGCCGTAGACTGGACACAGGAAGAGGGAGCGGACGCCGCCGACCAGGTGAAAAAAGTGGTGCAACTGCTGCAAAATCCGGATAACCAGCTGAATTTTTCCTCCCCCATTCCCCAGGGAACCGTGCTGCTGCAGTGCACAGTTTCAGATGGTCTTGCGGTGCTGGATTTTTCCTCGAGCTACCGACTTCTGTCCGGTCTTGATATGACCGTGGCGGATTACTGCATCACTCTTTCGGCCGCCCAGATCTCCGGTGTCCGTCAGCTGCAGATCTTGGTAGATGGCCAGCCCATACCGGGCCGGGATGTCCAGATATTTACCACGGAGGATGTGCTGCTTACCAGCTCAGAGGATGTAGTGAAGGCCGTGTCGGTGACGCTGTATTTCCCGGATAAGGAAGGCGCGCTCCAGCCGGAGAAACGGGAGCTGCTGATCTATGAGGGAGAAAATCGCTGCTGCCGGGTGATGGACGCCCTGCTGGAGGGGCCGCAGACCGAGGGACTTTCTCCGCTGCTGCCGGAGGGTGTGACTCAGGACAGTGTATGGATGGACGGTGAGGTTTGCTGTCTGAATTTTTCCACCAATGCTTTTCGGCTGCTGTGTGATGAAACGGTCAATCAACAGCAGGTGGTGCAGGGGCTTGTCCGCTCTCTGTGCTCTCTAGATGGTGTGCAGAGCCTTCAGATCCTGGTGGATGGCTCCTATCGAACGATGCTGGGCCCGGTAAACATTTACCTACCGCTCTCACCGTAAGCGAACACTGTCCGGCTGTTCAATGCCATTGTGATCTCATACATCCGAAAATATAATCCGAAAGCACAACCGCCCGCACGGTGGTTGTGCTTGTTTTTCTGTTATGGGGTTCCTTCAATCTTGGGCTCGCCCGGTGCACAAGGAGGCTCTGTCACGTATGCAATCCCCGTGTCTGTTTTTACGCCTTTTCAAACGGCATCTCACTTTGCTGGTGCGATCTATCTCTACCTTGCCTCTCTCCCCTTATACCATTGGTTAACGCAGGTAAGCGAGGCTGTCAGCATACCATTACGACGCTTTTTGCCCCTCTTATCTTGGCGTATGTCAACTCTCCTGTGACCCAGAACTAAAAATCCCTCGAAAATCCATCACAGGCAGGTACAAAGTAGTTTTTTCGCGTAGTAATATGGTCAGGCAAGAAAAGTCTCGCAGGGAATATCTGCCGTATTTTCAAGGGTTCTGACGCAGTATCAGCATATTTCTGCCCGTCAAAATTATCTCTCCTCGTCATTCGATGATATTTCCATTTATATTCAACCATTGATATTTTTCAGTTTACTTTAGCTGATATTCAGCTCCACTTCCCCTTCCTGTTCATTTATCGATACTGCTGCCTGACCACCTCCTGTTCCCAGCAGGGTCTTCCGTCTACTTCCATAGACTCTTTTGAATCGCTTACCTAATAATCGGCTTCCCACATGTGAAAAGGGCTGTCCCTAAACGGGACAGCCCTTTTTGATCGGTAAAAAGAGTCTTACTGAGCAGCTTTAGCAGCCTTGATGGACTCGATCAGCTCGGGAACGACCTTGAACAGATCGCCCACGATA